>Ga0222715_10003371_pt1 | contig 14284 bp, 13 predicted proteins | sample C33_9DmetaG_FD_165056 | JGI IMG/M metagenome (GOLD analysis project Ga0222715, IMG submission 165056) | Estuarine water microbial communities from San Francisco Bay, California, United States - C33_9D | ecosystem: Environmental > Aquatic > Marine > Unclassified | place: USA: California...
TGCTCCTGTTGTTGAAGAAGCTATTGTCGAAGAAGCTGCTCCTGTTGTTAAAGAAATTAATTCTGATGTTGAAAATACATCTAGTGATAATGTTTCCGAAAATAATGAAACAGAAATAAAAACAGAAGATTCTGATAAAAAAGAACAATAGTTGTAAAAAAAATAAATTTTTTACAATTTTTTTAATAATATGGGGTAAACTCAATGTTTATCCCTTTTTTTATATTATTTTTGAAATCCATGAAAACAACCAAAAAATTAGGAAAAGCATTTATTCTCCTCGAAGATGGAACAATGTTTTATGGAAAAGCTTTAGGTGTTGAAGGCGCTGCTTTTGGAGAATTATGTTTTAATACTGGAATGACCGGCTACCAAGAAATATTTACTGACCCTTCTTATTTCGGTCAATTAATGGTTACTACTAATGCCCACATAGGAAATTATGGTGTTAGTTCCGAAGATATAGAGTCAAAGTCTCCAAAAATTTCAGGTCTAATTTGTAAAAACTTTAATCAACAATTTTCAAGGCCAGCAGCAGAAGATTCATTGCAAAATTTTTTTATTGAATACAATATTGTAGCAATTTCAGATGTAGATACAAGAGCACTTGTTTCACACATTAGAGATAATGGAGCAATGAATGCTGTAATTTCCACAAAATTAGATTCAATTGAAGAATTAAAAATAGAGTTGTCAAAATTTCCCTCAATGGAAGGATTAGAATTGGCATCAAAAGTTTCAACTAAAGAGCCATATTTTTACGGAGATCCGGATTCAAAAATTAAAATAGCTGCTTTAGATTTAGGAATAAAATTAAATATTTTAAGAAATTTATCTAAAAGAGGAGCTTATATTAAAGTATTTCCTTTTAACTCTACTTTTGATGATTTATCAAGTTGGGAACCGGATGGATATTTTATTTCTAATGGCCCAGGAGACCCAGAGCCCCTTAGCTCTGCTATTAATGTTGCTAAGGAAATTTTAAAAGTTAATAAGCCACTTTTTGGTATCTGTTTAGGTCATCAAGTTATCGCTTTAGCTAACGGAATTTCTACATATAAAATGCATAATGGGCACAGAGGAATTAATCATCCTGTTTTAAATCTTATAACTGGTAAGGGAGAAATTACATCACAAAATCATGGTTTTGCTATAAATAAAGATGAAGCAGAATCTAATTCCGACATAAAAATTACTCACTTACATTTAAATGATGATACAATTGCTGGAATAAGTATTAAAAACAAAAAATGTTTTTCTGTTCAATATCACCCAGAGGCTAGTCCGGGCCCTCATGATTCAAATTATCTTTTTGATCAATTTATTGATCTAATCAAATCACATATTAATGAGTAAAATAAATAAAGTAATTGCGAGACAAATTTTTGATTCTCGTGGAAATCCAACTGTGGAAGTAGATGTTATAACCGAAGGAGGCGTTTTAGGAAGAGCTGCTGTACCATCAGGCGCTTCAACAGGTGAACATGAAGCTGTTGAATTGAGAGATGGTGGAAGCAATTATATGGGAAAAGGTGTTTTAAATGCAGTTTCTAATGTCAATAATGTTATCTCAAAAAAAATTATTGGATTGTCTGTCTTCGATCAAGAATCTATTGATAATTTAATGATACAAATTGATGGAACATCTAATAAAGCTAATCTTGGTGCAAATGCTATTCTTGGTGTTTCTCTAGCCCTTGCAAAAGCAGCTAGTAATACAAAAGGGATTTCTTTACATTCTTATATATCAAACAATACAAGCACTAAGCTGCCTGTTCCAATGATGAATATTATAAATGGAGGTTCGCATTCTGATGCTCCAATTGCTTTTCAAGAGTTTATGATTATGCCTGTAGAGGCTGAAAGTTTTACACACGCTATGCAGATTGGTTCTGAAATTTTTCACAATTTAAAAAAAATACTTTCTGATAGAGGATTAACTACATCTGTTGGAGATGAAGGTGGTTTTGCACCAAAATTAGATGGAACAGAAGATGCTTTAAAAACAATAATTAATGCTATTGAAAAAGCTGGATACAAATCTGGTAAGGAAGTTATGATTGCATTGGATTGTGCTTCATCCGAATTTTATGAAAAAGGTATGTATGACTATACAATTTTTGAAGGAAGTGAGGGTAAAGTGTTAAATTCCAAACAACAGGCTGAATATTTAGCGGAATTATCATCAAAATATCCAATTATTTCTATTGAGGATGGAATGGATGAAAATGATTGGGATGGTTGGGCTCATTTAACTCAGATGTGTGGTGATCGTGTTCAAATAGTAGGTGATGATCTTTTTGTTACTAATGTTGAACGATTAAGTAACGGAATTAAAAACAATATAGCTAATTCTATATTGATTAAAGTAAATCAAATAGGAACTCTTACAGAAACAATAAACGCTGTTAAAATGGCTCATGATGCTGGTTTTACGAGTGTAATGTCTCATAGATCTGGCGAAACTGAAGATAATACTATTGCTGATTTAGCAGTTGGATTATCAACTGGACAAATTAAAACTGGTTCAGTTTCAAGAAGCGACAGAATTGCAAAATATAATCAGTTATTGAGAATTGAGGAAGAGTTAGGGAATAAAGCAATTTATCCAAAAAAAGAAGCTTTTAAGGTTAATTTTTAAAAGTTTTACTAAATTTAAACGAATAAAAATGAAAAATAAAGCAACTCTTAATGTTAATGATAAAACTCTAGATTTAGATCTAGTAATTGGGTCAGAAAATGAGGTTGCTTTGGATATTAGTAAATTAAGATTAGATGCTAATTTAATAACTATTGATGCTGGTTTTAAAAATACAGGCTCCTGTCAAAGTGCAATTACCTTTCTTGACGGTGAAAATGGTATTTTAAGATACAGAGGATATTCTATTGAAGAATTAGCTAATAAAGCAGATTTTTTAGAAGTTGCTTATCTACTAATTTTTGGTGAATTACCAACTGAATCTCAGCTAAATAAAATTTCAGATGATATAAAAGAAAGATCAATAATTGATGAAGATCTGAGAATTATATTAAATAGTTATCCTAAATCTGCTCATCCCATGGGGATCCTTTCTTCATTAACCAGTGGATTGGTTGCTTTCGATCCTTCAGCTGTTGATATTGACGATGAGGAAGATATGTACGATGCTATTCTTAATTTATTAGCAAAGATTCCTGTTTTAGTAGCTTGGGTTTATAGAAGAAGAAAAGGTTTGCCTCTTGAATATGGTGACACTTCATTAGGTTATGTTGAAAATCTTGCTAAAATGATGTTTCAACGCCCAAATAAAGAATATATTGAAAATAAAACTGTCGTTAGTGCTCTAAATAAATTATTAATATTACATGCCGATCACGAACAAAACTGTTCTACCTCTACAGTAAGAATAGTAGGTTCATCATATGCAGGTTTGTTTGCTTCTATTTCTGCAGGAATTTCAGCACTTTGGGGTAGATTGCACGGAGGAGCTAATCAAGCTGTAATAGAAATGCTTCAAGCTATAGATAAAGATGGAGGAGATACAAAAAAATATATGTCTAAGGCTAAAGACAAATCAGATCCATTTAGATTGATGGGCTTTGGTCATAGAGTTTATAAAAATTTTGATCCTAGAGCCAAAATAATAAAGGTTGCTGCTGATGAAGTTCTTAAAGATTTAGGAATAGATGATCCAATTCTCGATATTGCTAAGGGATTAGAAAAAGAGGCCCTTGAGGATCAGTATTTCGTTGATAGAAAATTATATCCAAACGTAGATTTCTACTCAGGAATAATATATAAAGCTTTGGATATTCCCAATGAAATGTTTACTGTTATGTTTGCTCTGGGAAGATTACCTGGTTGGGTTGCACATTGGAGAGAAATGAGACTAAGAAAAGAACCAATAGGAAGACCAAGACAAGTTTATATAGGTGAAAACCATAGAACTTTTATTGATATTAAATCAAGATAATCTTATTTTTAATTATGGAATTGTTAGTTAGTAGTGAAACTTCTAAGCTAAGATCCGTGATTATTGGAATAGCAGATAGTCTAGGGAAAACACCTAGTTTAAAAGACCTTTACGATCCAAAATCAATTGAAAATTTAAAAAAAGGCACATACCCTTTGGAATCAGATATGGTTAAGGAGCTTCAAAACTTTGTTGATGTTTTAATAAAATACGGAGTTAATGTTCATAGACCTCAATTGATAGAAGATTATAACCAAATTTTTACTAGGGATATAGGATTTGTTATTGATAACTTTTTTTTTAAATCAAATATCTTACCTAAAAGATCAAAAGAGTTTTTAGGCATTAGATCTATTTTATCAAATTTTAAAAACCAAATAGTTTCTATGCCTGAAAACATTCATATTGAAGGAGGAGATGTATTGTACCATTTTGATACTATTTTCATTGGTTTTTATAATAATGATGATTATAGTGAATTGTTTACAGCTAGAACTAATAAAGCTGCACTAGATTTTTTTATTAATTTTTTTCCAAAAAAAAATGTTATAGGCTTACATTTAAATAAGTCATTAAATGATCCAAAAAAAAATATTTTGCACTTAGATTGTTGTTTGCAAATAGTTGGTAAAGACAAGGCTATAATACACCCAGATGCATTTAGTAATTATGATGATTATTTATGGTTGGTGAATTTTTTTGGCAAACAAAACATCTTCGAAATTAATAAAAATGAAATGTATGAGATGACTAGTAATATTCTTTCTATAAATCATGATACTGTTATTTCTCAACCTAAGTTTAAAAGATTGAATAATTGGCTAAGAATAAATAATATTAAAGTAGAAGAAGTTGATTTAACAGAAGTATCTAAACAAGAAGGACTTTTTAGATGTACATCATTGCCTTTAATTAGATTCGATGAATAATATCCACTCTATTTTAATGGTAAGACCCTCAAGTTTTAGGACAAACCTTCAAACTATTGAAAATAATTATTTTCAAAATTTATCTAAAATTCGAGATAAAGAAATTTTAAAAAAAGCTCAAGATGAATTTGATAATCTTGTAAAAAAAATTAAATCCTTCAATATTCCTGTTAATGTATTTCAAGATGATTTAACTTTTGATACTCCAGACTCTTTATTTCCAAATAATTGGATTAGTTTTCATAAGAATAATAAAATTGCATTATATCCAATGTTTGCAAAAAATCGCCGTCTTGAAAGAAATGAGAATGTTTTAAAATTCTTAGAAAGTAATAATGTTATAATCAATTCAATTTTTGATTATACCATTGCAGAAAAGAATAATCAATATTTGGAAGGAACTGGGAGTATGGTCTTAGATCGTTTGAATAAAAAAGTATATGCTTCAATCTCTGAAAGAACATCCGAAATATTAATTGATGAATTTTGTGAGGATTTTAATTACATGCCAATTCTATTTAAATCTTACCAATCTCATGAGAATGAAAGAAAATTAATATATCATACAAATGTAATGATGTGTATTGCAGATAAATATTCAATCATTTGCTTTGACTCCATCGACTGCAATGTTGAAAAAAATATGGTTCTTGAAAGTCTCGAAGACGACTGTAAGGAAATTATTGAAATTAACAGTAAGCAATTGAACTCATTTGCTGGAAATATGATTGAATTAGTTTACAATAATCAAAGTCATCTTGTTATGAGTAATTCTGCTTACGAGTCTCTTTCAAAAGAGCAAAAAGTTAAAATAAATAAGTATTCTCAAATAATATTTTCTGATGTTTCTACAATTGAATATTGTGGAGGAGGTAGTGTAAGGTGTATGATCGCAGAAATTTTTAATTAGATACTTTCATTTTGGTGATTTTCTTAAAAAAATCATGCTCATTTTTTTTATTAACTTCAATTTTTATAAAGTAATTATCATTATATATTGAGTATTCGTTTGCTTTTCCTTTGAATAATTTAAGTTTATAAAATGGTACGATTAAACCATATGTTTCTAAAAGTGATCTAAATCTAATTATAATTCCCTTTGGCCTAATTTCAATATTACATTTATTTATATTATTATCAAGATTTAATAAATTAGAAATTTTAGAGTCTGCTTTATTAATTATTAATTTCGAAGATCCAATTCCTCCAATTCTTATTCTTTGAAATATTGTATATGGTTTTCCAACATAATCGTTGATTTGATCAAAAATTTTAGAATTGTTGTATGAAATATTTTTTAACATTTATCAAATAGTACTTCATCAAATATAAAGTATACATTAAAATTATTTATTCATTTTATAATTATATTTACTTAAAATATTTTAATGAAAATTAACACGGTTTTAAAATCTGAATTATCTAAATATTTAAAATTAAAATATAATTTAGATTTTAATGATTTTGAAATTCAACAAACTAGAAAAGATTTTGAAGGTGATTTAACCGTTGTTGTTTTTCCATTACTTAAATATTTAAAACAGAGTCCTGTAAATTTAGGTAAAGAGCTAGGTACTTTTATTTTAAATAATTCTGCTCATGTTACTGGATTTAATGTTATTCAAGGTTTTTTAAACCTAACTATATCTTCATTTTATTATTTAGAATTTCTAAATAGTTGTTTAGATGATGATAGTTATGGGTTTGCTAACTCAAATAAAAACAGCTCACTTTATTTAGTTGAATATTCATCACCTAACACAAATAAACCTTTGCATTTGGGCCATATCAGAAATATTTTGCTTGGATACTCAATGTCGAAAATTTTAGAAGCGACTGGAAAAAGAGTCAATAAAACTCAGATTATTAATGATAGAGGAATTCATATTTGTAAATCAATTGTTGCTTGGCTGAAATACGGAGAAAATAAGTCTCCCTCAGAATCTAATGAAAAGGGTGATTTTTTTGTGGGTAAATATTATGTTTTATTTGATAAAATTTATAAAAAAGAGGTTGAAGAATTAATTAATAGTGGTTTGACAAAAGAAGAAGCTGAGCAAAACTCTTCAATTTTAATTCAAGCTAAGGAGTTGTTGAAAAAATGGGAGGCTGGAGATAAAGAAGTTATTAATATTTGGAAGTTAATGAATGGATGGGTATATAAAGGTTTTAATAAAACTTACAAAGACCTTGGAGTTGATTTTGACTCTTTATATTATGAAAGTGATACTTATTTAATTGGAAAGGAGATCATTAAATACGGATTGGAGAAACAGATTTTTTATAAAAAAGATGATGGTTCTATTTGGATCGATTTATCAGATCAAGGTCTGGATGAAAAATTGTTATTAAGATCTGATGGTACGTCTGTGTATATGACCCAAGATTTAGGTACTGCTTATAAGAGATATAAAGATAATCCAAAAATGAAAGGTTTGATATACACCGTTGGAAATGAACAGGATTATCATTTTAATGTTTTATTTAAAATTCTTAAAAAATTAGGATTTGAGTGGGCTAAAAATTTATCTCACTTAAGTTATGGCATGGTTGATTTACCCTCTGGAAAAATGAAAAGTAGGGAGGGGACAGTAGTTGATGCAGATGAACTAATTTCAGAAATGATAAACAATGCATCAAAACTTTCTAATGAGCTTGGTAAGTTGGATGGCTTAAGTTCAAACGAAAAAAAAGTTCTGAATAAGACCATAGGATTAGGTGCTTTAAAATACTATATACTAAAAGTTGACCCAAAGAAAAGAATATTATTTGATCCAAATGATTCAATAGATTTTAATGGAAACACAGGTCCTTTCATTCAATATACGTATGCTAGAATACAATCTTTATTAACTAAGTCAAATTATAAAAAGTCTAAAATTAATAATCATATTAAAATTAATGATAAAGAAAAACAACTTTTAAAGTTGTTAACGATTTTTCCAGAAATAATTAAATCAGCTGCTAATAATTTAAATCCAGCTTTAATTGCTAATTATATTTATGAATTAGTTAAAAACTACAACTCTTATTATCAGGCTACTACAATTTTAAAAATCAATGATGATGAATTAAAGAGTTTTAGATTGACATTAAGTTATAAGGCAGGTTCTATAATTAGATCTTCAATGAAATTATTAGGAATAAATGTTCCTTATAAAATGTAATAATTAACTAAATTCAAATATTCAATAATAGATGTTTAATAATTTAACTGACAAACTTAATTCCGCATTTAAAGTCCTTAAGGGTCAAGGAAAAATAACAGAGATTAACGTAGCTGAAACCCTTAAAGAAGTAAGAAGAGCTTTATTAGAAGCTGATGTTAATTTTAAAACTGCAAAGGAGTTTACTCAAAATGTTAAAAATAAAGCTCTTGGACAAAATGTTTTAACCACCATCAATCCGGGTCAATTAATGGTTAAGATTGTTAAGGATGAGCTCACCGAACTAATGGGTAGTAATTCTGAAGGAATTAATTTATCCAGTTCTTTAACTATTGTGTTGATGTCGGGTCTTCAAGGATCTGGTAAAACTACATTTTCTGGAAAATTATCTAATTTTTTAAAAAACAAAAAAAATAAAAATCCTTTACTTGTTGCATGTGATGTATATAGACCAGCTGCTATTGAACAATTAAAAATTTTGGGCGATCAACTTGATATTGAAGTATACAGCGATCAAGAAGAAAAAAACCCAGTTAAAATTGCAAAGGATTCTATTATTCATGCAAAGAAATTAGGAAAAAACTTAGTCGTTATTGACACGGCAGGTAGATTAGCAATTGATAAGGAAATGATGGATGAAATTAAAAACATTCATGATGCTGTTAATCCACAAGAAACTTTATTTGTAGTTGATTCTATGACTGGTCAGGATGCTGTAAATACAGCAAAGGCATTTAATGATATATTAAATTTTGATGGTGTCATATTAACAAAATTAGATGGCGATACAAGAGGCGGAGCAGCATTATCAATAAAGTCTGTAGTTAATAAACCTATCAAATTTATTGGAACGGGTGAAAAAATGGACGCTATTGATGTTTTCCACCCTAAAAGAATGGCTGATCGAATTTTAGGAATGGGTGACATAGTTTCTTTAGTTGAAAAAGCTCAGGATGTATATGATGAAAAGCAAGCAAGAATTTTAAGTAAGAAAATAGCTAAAAGTCAATTTGGATTAGATGATTTTTTAGATCAGATAAAGAAAATAAAACAAATGGGGGATATTAAAGATATGGTAAGTATGATTCCAGGTGCCAGTAAAGCCATGGGTGAAACAGAAATAGATAATGACTCTTTTAAACATATCGAAGCCTTAATCTATTCAATGACACCAAAAGAACGTTCAAATCCAAAAATAATTGATGTAAGTAGAAAAAAAAGAATTTCTAATGGAAGTGGCTTAGAAGTTCAAGAACTTAACAAACTTTTAAAACAATTTAATCAAATGTCCAAAATGATGAAAATGATGCAAGGTGGTGGAGCTAGCAAAATGATGCAAATGATGAAAGGAATAAAATAATTAATTATTATGAAAATAATAGACGGTAAAAAGATTTCGAATCTTATAAAGGAGGAAATAAAAATCGAGGTAGATTCTATTTTGAATTCTGGTGGTAAAGCCCCTCATTTAGCTGCAGTTATTGTTGGTGAAGATGGTGCAAGCCTTACTTATGTTGGAAGTAAAGTTCGATCTTGTAAGCAAGTTGGATTTAATTCAACATTGATTAAACTTCCAGAAACTATTTCAGAAAACTTACTTATTAATGAAATTCATAAATTAAATAATGATACTGCAATTGATGGTTTTATTGTTCAGTTACCACTTCCTAATCACATTGATGAACAAAAGGTTTTAATGGCTATTGATCCAAATAAAGATGTAGATGGTTTTCATCCAACAAACTTTGGTAAAATGGCTTTAAATATGAAAACCTTTATTCCAGCTACACCATTTGGAATTATGGAACTCTTAAAGAGATATAATATAGAAACATCTGGAAAAAATACAGTTGTTATAGGAAGAAGTCATATTGTTGGAAGACCCATTAGTATACTCATGAATAGTAAAGGTATTGGTGGTGACTCAACGGTAACTGTAGTTCATAGCAGAACTAAAAACTTAGAAGATTATACTAAAAATGCAGACATAATTGTTTCTGCTTTAGGAATTCCTGAATTTGTAAAAGAAAATATGGTCAAAGATGGAGTTGTTATTATTGATGTAGGTATTACAAGAGTAAAAGATGATAGTAATGAAAAAGGATATGTTATTAAGGGAGATGTTGATTTTGATACTGTTGTGAAAAAAGCAAGTTACATTACCCCAGTTCCTGGTGGAGTCGGACCTATGACTATAGCTATGTTACTTAAAAACACACTATTATCAAAGACTTTCAATAAGTAATTAAGACGCAAAAATTTGACTAGGATCCTTGAAAGATTTGAATTCCAAAGCATTTCCAGATGGATCTTTAAAAAACATGGTAGATTGCTCTCCAACTAAACCTTCAAATCTAATGTATGGTTCAATTATAAACTGAATATTCTGATTTTTTAAACTCTTTGAAAATAAATTAAAAACCTCCCATTCTAATACAACACCAAAGTGTGGAATTGGCACACTTTTACCATCAACAGGGTTAATTTTTAATTCCTTTACATTTTTATCTAAATGAATAACTAGTTGATGACCAAAAAAGTTAAAATCTACCCAATGGTCACTACTTCTTCCCTCTAGACATCCCAGAACGTCTCTATAGAATATTCTGTTTTCTTCTAAGTTTGTAACAGGAATTGCTAAATGAAATGGCGATAAATTATTCATGTTTTAATTTTTTAATTCCATCCAATCATAAATCTTTTGATTTTACTATTTGATGGGATATTTATTTTTTTTATTTTGTTTTCTGTTCCTAATCTAAGTTCGATCGGCAGATTTTCTTTATCAATTATAAAGTAAGCATCTATTTCATCTACATAAACTATAAGATTATTAATTGTATTTTGAATACCATTAATATTATGATTTTTATCAATTTCTCCAAATGTACTCATAACACTAACTCCTGAATTTGTTTTAAAAAGCTCACTAATTATTTCGATAGTTTCTATAGGCTCATTAATATCGTGCTGATTTCTAGGGGTCAAGGTAAGTAAATGTTCTTTTCTAGTATTAAAAATTAGATATTTATCATCTCCAGAAAACATGTAATCTCCTTCACCAATTCTTCTTACAATTGAATCGTTTTGATAAATTGAGTCAAGTTGCTTTACTAGATTTTCTTTGACTAATTTACCCACTTTTCCCTTATCTATATTATATTCATTTTGAGAACAACCAAAAATTGTTGTAATAGTTAAAATAAAATAAATCTTCCTCATATTTTACTAAAATTTATTAAATGTAGTAATTAGTTTTAAATACATATATATTTGCTTTGTGAAATTTAAATTCGATACAGAAAAAAATAATTTAGGATTAGAACTTCCTTTAATGGAATCCTTTTACACTATTCAAGGTGAGGGATTTCATAAAGGATCTGCTGCATATTTTATAAGATTGGGAGGATGTGATATTGGCTGTCATTGGTGTGATGTTAAAGAAAGTTGGGATCCTAACAATCATCCTCCAACTAAAATTTCTGAAATTTTATTAAAAGCCAAACAAAAATCAAATATTATTGTTGTAACTGGAGGTGAACCATTAATGTATAACATGACTCCCTTAACAGATTTGTTAATTAAAAACAATATGCAAACGCATATTGAAACATCAGGAGCTTATCCATTAACTGGAAATTGGAATTGGATTTGTTTAAGTCCAAAAAAAAACAAATCAGCTTTAAAAGATATTTATACAAAAGCCGATGAATTAAAGGTTATAATCTATAATTTGGATGATTTTAAATTTGCTGAAAGAGAATCTAAATTGGTTTCAAGCGAATGCTTATTGTATCTCCAGCCTGAGTGGAGCAAACGTGAAAAGGTAATGCCTATAATTGTTGATTATGTTATGAAAAACCCAAAGTGGAGAGTTTCACTACAAACCCATAAATATTTAAACATTCCTTAATCATAAAACAAATATTTCGATCTTATTTTTTTGAATTTATCAAGATCAGATTTCCAACTTAATTTTATTTCTTCTTCGCTTTTTCCATCAATAATTTGTTTTTTTAATTCATAATTTCCTGCTAATAAATCAAAACTTTTTTTAAAAAATGAAGTCTTATCCTCTGTTGTTTTATATGCTTCAATAATCCATTTTAAATTAATTTCATTTAATCTTTTATTGTTAGTAAGATTAATTCCATAGCAAAGCTGATTATTATATTTTGGATTTTTTGCACCAGGCATTGATTTTGGTGTAAAACTAAAGTTATAATTTGTCCATTTAGGATTGCCAATTATTTGAAATTGTAATTTTGTTCCTCTACCAACGCTAACATTAGTTCCTTCAAAAAGACATAAACTTGGGTAGAGGTTAATAGATTTTCTATTTGGTAAGTTTGGAGAAGGTTTTACAGGTGTATCATAAATCATTATTCTAGAATAATTTTTCATTTTAATTATTTTTAGATCACACGTAACACTATTACTTAACCATCCTTCTTTATTTACCATTAAAGCATACTCACCAATTGTCATTCCATGTACTATTGGAACTGGGTGCATTCCTATAAAACTTTTAAGTTTTGAATTTCGTATGGGGCCATCAACATAATTACCATTTGGGTTAGGTCGATCTAAAACAATTAATTTTAAATTATTTTCAGCAGCAGCTTCCATTATGTAATGAAGAGTTGAAATGTAAGTATAAAACCTTGCTCCGACATCTTGAATATCAAAAATTAAAATATCTAAATCCTTTAATTGATCATTGCTAGGTTTTTTATTATCCCCGTATAATGAAATTATTTCGATTCCTGTTTTAGGGTCAATATTATTGCTTACTTTTTCACCTGCATCAGCTTCTCCTCTAAACCCATGCTCAGGAGAAAATATTTTTTTTACATTAATATTAATCGAAATTAATGAATCAACTAAATGGATATAATTTCCATTATTATATATTAAAGAAGTATGATTACCCACAATACCTACTTTATTTTCTACTAAGTCATTAACATAAAGTTCAGTTCTATTAGCTCCTAAATAATTTTCATTAAAAGTTTGTGCATTCGAAAAATTAACTAAGAGAATAGATATTAAAAAAAGGGTAATTTTATATTTTAATAAATTTAATTTCATAAAATGAAGTTTGAAACTTATGTAGCGTCAAAATTTAGAAAATCTTATTCATATAAAAATACCGTTTCCTCTCCAATTATAAAAATATCAGTTGTTTCAATTGCAATCGGAATAATAATGATGATTATTTCAATTTCTTCCAGCGTTGGTTTACAAAAAACAATTGAAACTAAAATATCTTCTTTTTTTGGGCATATTTCAATTTCTAATTTTGAAAATAACACATCGTTTTCTTCTTTAAGTCCAATAGATGATAAATTAGATTATAAAATATTAGAAAATAACTCTCAAATAGTTCACTTTCAAAATGTTGCCTACAAACCTGGCCTTATTGTAAATGAAAATAGTTTTGAAGGTATAGTGTTTAAAGGAATCTCTTCTGACTTTAATTGGACTCATTTTACTGAATATCTACAAAAAGGTAAAATTCTGAGTATAAATGAAACTGTTTCAAACCAAGTTATAATCTCGGAATATTTATCAAAAAAATTATCATTACACTTAAATGATAAATTTAAAGCTACCTTTTTTAAACCAAATTCTTCCTTAATTCCAAATGAAAGAATTTTTGAAGTAGCAGGTATTTACAATTCAGGTTTAGTAGAATTTGACGAAACTTATCTCTTAGGAGATTTAAGACATATTCAAAAAATGAATAAATGGAATTTAAACCAATTTGGAAATGTTGAAATTTTTCTTAAAAATTATTCAGAATTGGAAAACGTTTCTAATCATATTTATAAAGAAACAGGAAATGAAATTAATGTTTTATCAATAGTAAATAGATATCCCGAAATTTTTAATTGGATGGCTTTGTTTGATATTAACGTACTCTTAATAATAATTATTATGGTTTTAGTTGGAGGAATTAATATGATAACAGCATTACTAGTTACTGTTTTAGAAAAAACTTCAATAATTGGTGTTTTAAAAACTTTAGGAAGTTCAAACAATAGTATTAGAACTATTTTTTTAATTAATGGTGCTTATTTAATTAGTCTAGGTCTTTTAATTGGTAACTTTGTAGCTATTGGATTAATTTTTTTTCAAAATCTAATAGGATTTATAAAACTAGATCCAAACACTTATTATGTTTCTGAACTTCCATTTGATTTTAATTTTATTTCTATTTTAATTTTGAATA
>Ga0222715_10003373_pt1 | contig 14281 bp, 12 predicted proteins | sample C33_9DmetaG_FD_165056 | JGI IMG/M metagenome (GOLD analysis project Ga0222715, IMG submission 165056) | Estuarine water microbial communities from San Francisco Bay, California, United States - C33_9D | ecosystem: Environmental > Aquatic > Marine > Unclassified | place: USA: California...
AACTTAGCCGTTGTAATTGAACCACTCGCTACGTCTGCGACTTCAATTGCACCGTCTTCTATGATCCGTGATGTAATTCTTTGTATTGCCATTTAGTTAGCTCTCTCTTTGTTATTCGTCTGCTGGTTCAGGGGTATTACCTTCTGCTACCCATTCTAGGTATTCTTGGTAATCGGTGTTAGATATGTGTTTAGGTATGTATATATTATCAGTGGTTCTTAAAATAACATTACCAAGCTCATTTGTTTCTGTATTTTTTATTAACTTATACATATCTATAACTCTGCTCCAAATTCAATATATCCATCTGCATCGGTTGCTCTTAACATATAACCAGCACCTTGTACTGATGAAACAGTATTAAAATAAACATTTACAAAATTAGAAGTTGTTGAATAATTTATTCCCCCAAGACTGCTAATAGTTACATTAGTAACACCATTTCTACAAACTAAATTATTAAAACCACATACTGGATATGTTCTTAATATAGTTGGCACAGGAACGATAAAATTAACCACAGAAGTACTATCTCCTTGTCCATTAGCTAATCTATCACCAACTGCATTTGAGTTATGAATAACATAATACCTCTGACACCTTGCTAACTCTGCATCGTATGGTCTATGCTCAAATGGTGTAGCTGCATCTCCAACTTCCAATTGGATGCCTGTGATGTTGATGTAGTTATTTACAGCATCTCCTAAATTAACTTGTCCAACAAATCTATCTGTCCCTACAGCACTTCCCCAAGATGTTTGTAATGTTCCTGATGTTTCAAAAGTTCCAACCGCTAACCCAAAGAATAAAATAAAACTTTGGTTGTTATCATTATCAAGAGTACCTGTTGTATCACCAGCAAAGGTAATTATTTTCTTTTCCCAAGTGTCTGCTGATGAGATTGTGTATGCTTTAGATATTTGTCTTGTGTTGTCAGTATCGTACAAGTTTGCAATATATGTTCCAGTTTTATTAGATTTTACCCAAAAAGATAATGTTAATGATTCTGCATTAGCAGTTCCTTTTTTTAGATGCTGAAGCATTTGACCTTCAAATCTTTGTCCTACCATTAATCTTTCATTTGTTCCAACAGCAGAAGCAGTAGTACATTGCATTTTAAAACTATATCCAAAACCTTGTCCACTAGGGACATCTGTATCTTGAGAGTGTGTCCATACAGCAGATGGATTAACATAGCTTGTACTCCATCTGTCAACTGTAATATATCCACCCAAACCTTGTCCAGATACAATCGTTGCCCTCTGTGCTACTTGCATCGCACCATTGATAATCAGATTACGATACATCATTGAAGATGATGGCACCAATGTTTTGCTGAATGTGGCAACACCGGAACTATCAATCGCTATCGCTGAGGTTCCGTTTGCGTTTTGTATGTTGTTTACTTTTATCGTGCTCAATTTTTATTCCTGTTTTAGTATATTTATTCGCCACCGATGGCTGCTTGTTGTTCAGCTACAAATGTATTATAAGCATTAATTACTTCTTCAGTGTGAAACTGTTGGCACACTGCCTTTACATCAGCACTTTCATTGGAGTAATCTTGACCTGGTGATATAACATAGCGATGATATGTGTTAGAGATATCTTTACCATCTTCTACAATATCAGTTCTTTCACGCACTTGGATATGTTTGTAGTCACCAACTACTTCTATTTTGTCTATTGTTTTTGTTTTTTCTATTGCCATAATTAGTGCCTTATCCTGTTGTTCTATAAGTAATAGTTGCAATCATATGAAACGGAGCTAAAACCGCACTATAAGCAATATAGTCTGCTCCATTTGTTGTGCTTAAGTCTGTTAAATTAACATAATTTGAATTGCTTTCATTATAACCAGCAACACTTTTATCAAGTCCAAAATTATAACCACTTACTAATGTTCCTGCCCAGTTTGGTGCTGCTGTAAATGGTAACCCATTTATACGAAGATTACCGCTTCCACCAGAATATGCAGAACCTTGAATACTAAATTCGCAAAATACAAACTGTCCAATCTTCACATAGTTTCCTTGTTGCTGGGTGTATGTAACAGTAGGTGATGTTCCTGTTGTAGACCAATAAGGAGTCCATGTTCCTTCTTCATAATCATCTAATAAGTTAGCAGATGCTGTACCACCAAGATAGATACCGGTATTTGGTGTCAATGCACCTTCCATCAAAACAGTGCTACTAGCAGTAAAGTTACCAGTAGAGGTCATTGTACCTGTCACATTAGCATTACCTGATAATGTTATATCATCTGCTTGTATTGTTCCTGATCCGTTTAATACTAATGCCATTTATTTTTCCTATTCAATTGCATCTAATTGTTCTTGTGTTGGTTTTTCCAATGTTGGATGATTCCATTCTTTGATGTAGTCGCCTTTGCCATCGCTATCGTTTTGTAGCACGATGGTGCCACCAAATGGACTAAAATCATCAGCAGTTAATGTGTCGTGTATTTGTAATATTTTTTCGTATAAAGTCATTATGCTGCCCTCACTAATGTTGCTGATAAAAATGTATTACCACTATTTCTTTCAAAAGAAGCAGAAGAAGAACCAGAATATCCATACAATTCTAAATAATCAGTTGTACCATTCATATAAACTATATCTGAACAGTTAACACTATTTCCTGAACCAAATGTCCAGTTTGCCCATTCAGCCAAAAAAATACTAGAACCATTTTTATATACTGATGTTAATACTACTGTCGTAGTACCTGTCATATTGTGCATAATTTGTCCATTGACATGATAGTACCCAGCAACATTTGGTGTAAATCTATAATTAGTTACATTATCAAAACATGAATCTGTATCAAATAATTCTGTTGCTAAATTAACTTTAGTCCATGTAGATGCACTAATTGATTGATTTGTGCCACCACCAATATATGCTCTAAACGCTGGACCACTTCCTGCCACTCCACTCCCAATCATACCTTGTGTGATTGTGCCACTATCTGCCGTAGTAACAATGTTTCCGCCTGTAACCGCAGGTAATGTTACCGTATTATCTGAAGCCCCATCTGCCGCTTGAATACTAAGCGAACCACCTGATGTTGTTTTTAATTTTAATGAACTCATGTTTTACCTTATATCTTTATATAATCGCCCAAACGGCACCAACATTAATTGTTACATTCACGCCAGCATCAATCGTAATTGGACCAGCAGAGAACGCATTTCTATCACCAGCAATTGTTACATTTGATGTTAAGTTTTGTGAATTGTAGTAAATGACTTTACTGCCAGAAGCGGAATCATCCACAAACTGACCACCAGCAACTGATACATTTGATGCTGATGTTAAACGACCTTGTTGGTCAACTGTAATGACCGGAACACTTTCAGCACCACCATAAACACCTGGTGTAACTGCTGTGTTTGCAATTTGCGATGCGGTCATTACACCAGTCACTTTGGTGTTTGCAACCGTATCTATTTTTGCATCGGTGACAGCCGCATCAACAATGTTATTTGTATTGACGGCATCATCTGCTAATTCTACTGTGGTTACCGCATTAGCGGCAATGTCAGCCGCAATCACTGTTCCATCAGCAATCTTCGCAGAAGTAATTGCACCATCAGCAATTTCATTTGTTGTAATAGAACCAGCAGGAACTTCTGTTACAGTGGTCGTTGTTCTAAATCCTAAATGCTTAACTGTAATGGCTGAGTTTGCATCTGGAATAGAAGTAAATGTGATTGTTGTTCCAGATAATGTATAGTTCACCGGTGCATTTTGCACCACACCATCAATGGTGACCACTAATGTATTCGCACTGACCGGTGTTTCTGTTAATTCAATGGTTGCACCAGCGCCATTGGCTGTGTAATTATCAACTGTAAACTGGCGAATGTTTTGTGCTAGTTTTGCATAGGTAATAGAACCATCTGGAACAAACGCATAGTTAGAAACACCAGAATTACGGTAGATAATGTAAATATTATTTGAACCGGTTGGAGGCGCTTCTGTAAATGTGAGTGTATAACCAGAAGCATTATAAGCAACAGTTGGTTCTTGTTGAACATTCTCAACAAAAACTTCTATATCAGTTGGCGAAACAATTTGACGAGAAAGTGTATATTGTGTAGTAGAATTATTTCCACTAAATCTTTCTGCATCAAATTGTGGTACTGGTGCCCTTGTCGGGTCATATCCAGGTGTGACTGCGCCTATGTATGCCATAAATTATTTCCTATGCTATCTCAAGCAAACTTGCAATTACATCAACTGAACCGTTTGCACTTGTTGTTACTTTAATTTCGTCAGCTGCTTCTAAAACAACCTTTTGGTCTCCACCAATTGGAACTAATGTAGAACCAGTTAAGATTGGTGCATTGGAGATGATTGAATAATCAACAGATGAACGAGTTAAATATACATTTGCTGTAACTGTTCCTGCTGACTTATTTGAAAGAGTCATTCCAATTAATGTTGTTTGTGTCGCAGATGGACAAGTATAAACAGTATTGCCACTGGTTACAATGTCTGCGGAGACATTCGACTTAAATGTGTTAGCCATCTTATTTTATTTCCTTAATTTACTTTCTATTTATACAACTTTAACCTAAAGCAATTGAAAAAGCTAAGGCTGTTCCTTCTGCTTCTACTATTCTATTATAGATTGCCGTATTGGCAGTTCCAATTAAACTTGTGACATTTGCAATATTAGCTGTAAGTGTATCTGTTACTTCAGCATTAACAAATGTTGCATTTCCGGTTACACCTAATGTGCCACCAATTGTTGTGTCTAATGTGATGTCTGCATTACCAGCAACATCTAAATCATTGAAACCAACGGCATCTAATACTACGTTTCCGCCGAAGGTTGTGTCACCAGCAATATATAAATTACCATATACATTTGCATCAGCGCCAACATATAAATCTTGTGATAAACTTAAATCAGAGGTTACATTTCCAGTTAATATGGAGACCGAAGTAACTTCTAAATTGCTAAGTGTTGTGTTTCCTGTAACAGCAAGTGTGCCTGTAATGTCTGTATTACCTGCAACTGATAAATCATCATAGCCGATTGAGTCCAGAACAATATTACCAGTAACAGTTAAATCACCACCAATGGTTACATTATTTGCAACAGATAAATTGGTATTTGCATAGAATGTATATGCACCACCACCATCTGTTAGGTTGTTAGCTGTGGTAATTAAATCTTGTGTCGCAACAAGCCATTGTTGAAAGGTATTGGCACTATTGATATAATCTATCGCCATTATGCTTTCCTCGCTTGTGCTATTTCTTTAAGAAGATTTTTAATATCCAACATATCTTTTTCTAATTGAGCCAGTCTTTCTTTTGTTTCATATTGCTCTCGTTGCTGTTTACGAGCAATTTCTCGTTTCATGTAATAATCGTTTAGGCCTTTTCTATCTGTATTTAGTAAGGCTTTGGAATGAATGTCACGCACCAATGGAGTATCAGGTATAGCTACTGTTTGTTTTGTTGTTTTCATTTTATGATCCTGCCGGTAAAGCAATTACTCTTAAATCTCTTACTTTTGGAACATCAACAGTATTAACACCAGCTAATACAATTTTCACAGAAAATGTTCTAAATGTATTATAGGTGGTTGTTCCTGAAGTATAAGAAATGGTGTTATCTTCTATACCAGATGTACCAGGTGCAAATGTCAATTCACGATAATCATCTTTATTAATAGAAGTAAAGTTAGCATCACCTAATTGTGTTAATAATTGCCATTCTTTATCCTCAAATATATCTGGATCTGAACTTGATAGAAGTTTTACATAAACATATATTTGTGAGTCAATTGGTTTATAGGCAGTCATATACACACGAATATCGCCAGAGTCAAAACCATCATTCAATGTTACTCGGCGTGTAACGTATCTTGCTAATGCAGGACCGCCTCGTTTACTTGTTTCACCAACAATCACAGCCTCAGCGCCTGAACCTCCGCCTGAACCCGGTGTAATTGTTAAAGTTGGAGTTTGAGTGTAACCTGAACCAGCATCAACAATAGAAATATCTACAATTTCTCCACCAACCACATTTGCTTCTGCGGTTGCACCGGTTCCACTTCCACCAGAGATTGTAATTTGAACATCATTTGAATTGGCATATCCTGAACCACTGTTGCTTAAGACAATATCGGTATTAGATAAACCTAAATTATTAATACGATTATAAACAGACAAGAAACCTAATCGTGTAGCATCAATGAATGGTGAAATATCGGCATTTTGTGATTGCATTGTTGCATCAAGTATAAATGTGCTATTTCCTGTTGTTGGAATTAAAGCACGAGTTCCGTTTCCATCATTCATATCATAGTCGGTTAATGGATTAATTGGTTTATATCCAACATAACCACCAGTCAATGCTTCGGAATTAAACTCATAACCTAGTGATGTGTTAGCAATAGTCACATCAGCTGTGATTAAGTGAGCAATATCATAAGGCGCTGAACTAACTTCAGGGAAGTCAACAATAAATCTTGCAGTCACAGGATCAACAGAGAACTGATAACGATAAATCTGGAACATCATATCAGAACTTTGGTCTGCTGTCCAAGTTGAACCGTTTTGTGATAAGAATAATGAACCACCATAAGGTTGTTCTGAAATCTGGCGATTGGCCACTAGATCTAATTTACCAATTTCTGCAACAAACATTTCATATTTGTTTGAGTTTGCTAATACAACAAATGAGTGTTCACCTGGTTGTAAGAATATTGGCGCATCAAACACAAACTCGGTGTATTTTGTAGAATCCGTCATACTTGGAGTTTCTGTGACTTTGACCTTATCTGGTGTTAATGTAACCGTACCGTATGGATAAATGACTGAACTAGAAGGATATCCGTTGACAGATGGTCTCACCTGTAAAGTGACAGGCACCGTATCATCTTTTGTCTTAAAGCAAACACGAACTTTTGCCATAAAGACGCCTTGAGGATATTGAACAGGACTGACCAAGAATGTTTGTGCTAATGGATCGGTCCAAACCACTCTTCTGTTTGTTGTTGTTGTGTTTGAAATAACTCGGGTATCATTAACTGTTGTTCTTTGAATTTGTGGAACAGTAGTTGATACAATTGTTTCTTCAACAGTTTGTAATAAACCTTGTGCAAAGAATGAAGCATCTCCTGAAGTAGATGAACTTGGAACATCACCAGCAGAATTATCGGTCAATCTGAATAGTTTTTCACCAACTCTAAATTGTCCTTCAGGTATTGTAAATATACCTACGACAGAACCATGTGCATCAGTTCTAGGTCTTCCAATTGAATAGAATGATGTTGTGTCTGGTGTTGTTGTCCATGCTGGAGTTACAGTCGCAACTCTTGTTGCAGGATTGTATGAAGTAATTGTTCTTGTTTGACCTGAGCCAGTACCTTGTGCAATAAAGATTGGAGCCGAATTATAAGAAGCAATATTTCTTGCACCAGCAGCATCTTGTCTTAATGTGATTGTTGTTGATGTAGCTGTAGCTGCATTAGCACCATTATGTTCATAACCATCAACCGTATAAGTTAAACCTGTTGATTGGCCCGTAATCGTAAATGTTGAATTTGCATTTGTAAATGGCGCAGTTGGGCTAACATTAGTTACATAAACAATGTTGTTTGAAGTATGTGCAACTAAACCTGTACCGACTGTTGTAGCACCATCTTTAATTGTAATGGTTTCAGGATCAGCTAGTGTCTTCTTCAATCCAATATTATTATTATCTAAATAAAATCTATTAACACGATTACCTACATTATTTTCAACAGGAACTCCATCAAAGAATGGATAAACTGTTGTGCTTGGTTTGAAGTCTGTTCCAACATATAATACATTCACTGAACGCATATATGGAATAATTGAAACATCAATAATACGGTCACCTAGTGATTGTGTAATAGATTGAGGAACAACTTGTGATAATACTCCACTACGAGATTGTCTTTGCTCTACGGATCTGGTTGTATGTTGAACAATATCATTTCTACCACCAACACCAGCGTTGAGTGTTTCCCAATCTAAACCACCGTTTTGTGCTGATGAACGATTGTTTTGAACTCTAAATGTGTCGGTTGTAACTCCAGTCCAGACTGTTTGCCAAGATCCCCACTCAAGGTTAGCAGCATTAGCTGTTAATAGTTCCCAAGCATCTTTATCACCATTCAAATTAACTAAAACATCCGCTTGTCTTGTTGTATCAATCCAAAAATCAGATGCTGGATTTAATGTAATTTTACCCAAATAGTTAATCACATTAAATGGATTAACATTAATAGCCTTAGAAGCTTTAGGTTGGTCAATTAAGACAACAGAAGCTGCATTTGATGTAATCAATGGACCACTTAATAAATAATTGGATGAGTTAGCCGCATCAAAAGTTAAACTATATGATGAAATATTAAATGACGGTCTTAATTCTTTTCTGATTGGATCAATTGATGAATTAAAATCTGTATCTGTTACATCAGCAACTGAATGTCCATCAAACGAGTCTACTAAGATACCATTCTTAAATCTTGGTAAATTAGAAGTATCTAAAATAGTTAAATCTTGTTTTGAAATAGCGTCTTGTTCAAGTAAAGATAGTGAAGTATAATACTCAAGGTTTTCAACACGCTTTTCAATTGTGCCAATATCACGCATTGTATAGCGTTTATTATTTACATATTCAACTTGAATATCAGCTGTATTTGCAACATATGGAGGACATCTTAATTTATAAAGTGTCATTCCAGTATCTTTGTCTTGTGGAAAAGCTGGGTTTATTTGTGAAACACCTTTAAGAACTTCAAAAGAACGGTTCTTATCTAAAATAACTTTATCATATCTTGGAAGATAGTAACTATAATCAAGTATAATGTCTGAACCATTTTTAGTAATTTTTGGACCAGTTGTTGATGAATCCACATCAAACACTACAACTGACCCACCACCTGTGGTTGCATCAGCTCGAACAGGTCTAAAGTCTAAACAATCTCTTAAACGATAAACATTATTGTTTGTTGGTGAAACATATGTTGGAATGTTACCATAAGGAATTGTTGAATATGAATCCACATTAAAGAAACCTGAACCAGAAGATGTGAAACGATTATATTTCACAACAATTGGACCAACAGGTGGTCGTGTTGATGGTTTCAATCTAATAGAAGCGTGGTCATAGAAAGAATCTCTTTGTCCATTATCAAAATTATATTTTGTAGTAACATCAATAGCACTTGAAGTATTAGCAACAGAGATTGTATTTCCATTAAAATCTAATATTTGAACAATTTGAATTGCATCAGATACAAATAGTGATTGGATTGTATTTGGAACTTTGTTTATGTATCCAGAAGCAATATGTGTTTGGCCTTGTGTTCCATAGACAAGAACAGCCGAATTACTAAACACATCTGTGCCACCAGTTGTTTGTACAGTTGTATTAGCTGCAACATATACTTTTGATTTTTGTGTTGGTGTTGTGGAATCAATAGTAGCTACAATATTAGCAGTCATATTATTACCACCAGTTACGGTAATTTTACGAGTGCCGGTATCAACACTGAACTTATCAGCTGGAATACTTTGTCCAGTTAAATAACTAGATGTTCCAGGATTAGTCACAACAATTTGATAATTTTGTGATTTGGCTGTTGTTGATGTTGCTGAAGCTATATTTTCACCAGTACCTACTGAGAGAGCTGGTGAATCCGATGTTGCAAATGTTTGTGCTTGATATAATCTTCTATATGAGAAAGACAAATCGGAAATTGTATTTTGTGTAATGTGTGACTCACCTAAACGGAAGATAAGTGGCTCTAATCCTGTATCAGTAATGACCACATCATCATAAGTCGATGCTAAATCTTTTGAACGACTATCAACATCGGCGTGATTAACTAATGTTGTTCCACTAAATGTTGCTAAACTTTCTGCACTCTTAACATCAAAGTCAATAGCAAATTGTGACGCTGATGTTGGTGTATTGATAAATGGTTCGTTTAATGTAATTGTTTGTGTAGACGCTACAAAATTTGTAATTAATTTTGCAGGTTCACCTGCACCATTTCCAGTTGTAATCTTAAATCTTGCGCCATTGTAGGCATCATCAACACTTGTAAAAATTTGACCTGAAGCAGGATTACCTATTGTGATTGTTGTAGATGAAGCAGTTCTCACATTACCCGTAATTGACCTATCAACATTAACATCAAATAGATATGCTCGATATTCATATGTTGAGGAATCAGATGTATTAGCGGCTGAGTCAAACTCTAACGCTTTAACTCTTGCCGTACCAATTTTTGTATTTGAGATTGTTGCAGTAGACGCTGTATTGATAGATGTTTGAGCTACACAATGAACATCAATAGTATCTAAACTATTGATTGGCATACTGCCATATAAATTATTTACATAAACATAATAACCATAGTCAGAGCTAACTCGTTTATTATTAACATTATCAGTTAGTCTAGGTTTGTCAAGAGTAATAACAGTTGGTGCATTTGTTTCGTGTTCGTAACCATAAACATATGCTTTACCTGGTGATAAAATAATATTCGTTTGTGCTGTGTTTGCTGTATTTGTTTCTAATGAAATCTTAAATGGTCTAACTGTATAATTTCCAGACTCATCATAAGTTCTTCTTGCTAGAGTTTCTTCTAATACAGAATAAATTGGATATTTGTATTCTCTTGTAATTTCAGATTGTTCTAATCTTAATAGTTCAATAAACTGTTCGTCATCAATAGAATCCAGTGTTCGTGTTGATAATGTTAGATTAATTTTAAATCTATCTGAACCCGGTGCTTGATAGTTAGAAGCTTCTTGAGCTGGATCTAATAAAGAAGTATCTGTGCTAGATGTTGTAATTGTTTCTGTAATTTCAAAACCAACTCTTACATTAGCTGTTGTATTATTATATTTTGAAACTGCGATGGTTTGTGCATCATTTTTAACGAAATATCCATCATAGTAAAACACACCTTCATTAATTGAAAATACTTGACCTGTTCCAACACCAGATGTTGAAATGTTAGCACCCGTTGGTGTTGCTTCACTGGTTAAAATGGTATCACCAGATACAAATGGATCACCAAATATTTGTTTGACCATTAATGTTTTTGGATCACCAGTGCCTAGGTCATTATCATAAACTTTAATAACTTCTGCTCGTTTTGTTGGTGTTGCTACATTATCAACAATTGTTTTACCAACAAAATTGTTTGCGGTGACAGTGGATCCAACGTAAGTATCATCTAGTTTAAGATAGGTAGCATCTTGAACGAAAAATTGGCCGCCAGTAACAACAGACCCATTTTTAAAAATATGATTACCAAACCGTTCAACTTGTTTTTGTAATAAAGTTTGTAATTGTGTTAGTTCACGAGCCTGAACAGCATAGCCAGGCTTGAATAACATTCGAAGAAACTTTTTATCTTCATCAAAGTCATCATAATATGGATTTACATTAAAATTGGTATCAATACTCATTTAGTTCCTCTAAAACTTTATAACTAATTTAATATTTTCAGCTTGGCCTTGTTCTCTATCTGTCTTTATAGCATTTTCTGCATAAAGAATTTCACCGGAATAAGGTTGAAACTCTGGACGATTTACGGTACTAATCACGGTTCTGGAAACACCTGAAGTAGCACCAACTAAAGGTAGACCGACTGTTACTGTTCCATTTACTTTTGTCAATCTTACCTGATTAGATGTTTGGTCAATCACATTAGCATAAAATGTTGCATTGTTTGCCGAAACACCTTGATAAACATATTCATCTAGCGTATAACTTGAACCAGCAACTAATGAAAAATCTGTTGTCTGTGATATCACAGAATTTGCAGTTGAATGAGTTACTGGTAAAGTATTTCCATATTTATGCGGATTGGACATAATTCCGAACTGTCTAAATGAAGTATTTGCAGGAATTATTCCACCTTCTGTTGTATCTATTTCACCAATACGGATAGCTGTCATTAAATTAGAAGCGCCCAACTCTTTTGCTGGATTTTTAGCATGACCATATTTTGGTGAAAGAATAGCACGAGCTGTTGCACCTGTTCCTGACCCATAGATAAAGGCGTTTGCTCTTGAATATCCTGTACCAATTACCGTGATTGTAACATTGGCAACATTTCCACTTGATAATGTAGAAGATGCCTCTGCACCTGAACCATCACCATCAATATAAACTCTGGTGGAGATTGTAATGTTGTTTCCAGTTCCACCACCATTTGCTGTGGTTGCTGTTGAAATAGTAATCTGATTGTTTGGTGTATCAACAGATGAGATGTGTGTTCCTGTAAATATACCTGTTCCTGTGACAGCCATGTTTGCTGATATATTTGTTGTATTTGCTAAGGTTAAAACAGTACAACTATTTGCAAACGCACTCACCGTTACGATACTATTATAATAGCCTGTACCAGCATCTGTAACAACAATCGTTGTTAATTCTCCATCAACCACACCCGTTGTGCTTGTTCCATAATCTAACTGACTTGTTGTATATGGTGTTGGAATCCAATCTGTCGTTAAAAACTTATTTGATGGTTTAACATTATACATATATTTCCACAAATATCCATCAGCTGTAGCGATGTTACCATTAGATGTTGTATAATCACCACTTGGTTCTACTGTAGAATTAGCAGTAACATTATTTGACATACACTTATATACATTGCGATCCGATGTAATCACATACATGGGTTGTATACCTGCTGCTGAATTTGCAGTTAATAGTGTGTTTATATCAATAGTATCATCATATTGTTGATATCTGTTATTAGCTGTCCATGTTACTCTTGGAATAACTAATTCAACATCATTTGCGGTTGCTTTTTTAGCTGCATAGATATTATCCCATACATCTTTAGCTGTGTCAATTGTATCGACTATTGAGTCTGGTGATAATTCGTTTGCATAAGGCGGGTGATTACCAATATACACATATAAAACAGGATCGGATTCACCTGAATTATATTGTGCATCACGCCAAAGTTTAGCGTTTTGATAACCTGTAGTTTTTGTATTAATTGCTGGCATATTCTTTTATTTATGTCAATATGGTTAAGGTTTTTACATTTGCTGTGGTTGTAAATGCACTTGTTACAGATAAGTTGGTATTACTTATAATACTATCCACAACTCTAATTTCATTATTTACGACTATATTTGAACCAATTGTTAATACAGCATTTGTATTTGCTATATTAAAGTATGTATTTGTACCGGTTACATAAATTGAAGCATTAGCTACATTTACTGTACCTGAAATGGTTACATCTGAAGAAGTCTCTACTGTGATTGGCCGTGTAAATGTATTTGCTTTATTTAAGTCTGCATAATTGACAAAACCAGCAGGATGTAACAAATCTTTTAAAACATTTTTATATTTTGAAAATTCTGTTAGTGATGATGTTACATATGAGTAATCTACATAGTAATCACGGCCTTGTAATTTTCTTTCACTAGATGAGATGATTGAATCCGAAGTTGTCCATCTACCAGGAAATGAAACATAAACGGATTCAATATCAGCATTTGCTGTTGCTGTGCCATCACCATAACCAGTTAAATCTACTTGTGGAATATATTGATAATTTGCACCACCACTAACCACATCAATAGTTATAATTTCACCAGGTTGAACATTACCAATAAAAGGTGTAATATTTTCACCATCTCCCATTAATGAAGTAATTTCTACATTAGCACCAGTAGCACTTACATTTGACGATGATATGGTAATTGTTGGTAAATTATTTTGGTCATATCTTTGACCACCAATAGGAAATACTCCATATCGACCAATTTTTCTTCCTGTAGCTGTTGATGTAAAACTTACATTAACATTAGCATGGGTTGTATTTGAAATAGCATTAATGTATCGACTTTCATTATTAATAATAATTCTATCACCAACACGAACATCATTACCAAAATCGGTCGCTGTTCCAATAATCTCTACATTTCCACTTGAAATGTTTGCTGTTCCACTAATACGAGATGTTTGTATTTCTATTTGAGTAATTGTTCCATTTGCGTTTACTGCTTTAACAGCTGCAGCTGCTCCTTGACCAAATGTTCCGTATGGATTAGCTCCAAAGACCACTTCATCACCCTCAACATATCCTTGGCCACCATCATTAATTTGTATTCGCCCAACAGACTCAAAAGAACGAATACTAAAGAAGTTACTTCCCACCTCATAGACGGCACCAACCGCATCAAGTGATGGTGAAATACTAACAGAAGTATTAGAGAACAAAACAATAACAT
>Ga0222715_10003385_pt1 | contig 14248 bp, 18 predicted proteins | sample C33_9DmetaG_FD_165056 | JGI IMG/M metagenome (GOLD analysis project Ga0222715, IMG submission 165056) | Estuarine water microbial communities from San Francisco Bay, California, United States - C33_9D | ecosystem: Environmental > Aquatic > Marine > Unclassified | place: USA: California...
TTTAGGTTTTGGTGTTTATGGCGTAATGGAACCACTCCGATCCATCTCGAACTCGGTAGTTAAACGTTACAGCGGCGATAATACTTAGGGAGTTGTCCCTTGGGAAGGTAGCACGGTGCCAAAACCACATTTATTTTTGTGTTGTTGTATAAAAAAAAGAACAGAAATTAGGAATGAACTACGCTATAGTAGAAGCAAGTGGACGTCAGTTTTGGTTAGAATCAGGTAGATTTTACGACTTTAATAGTTTAAACCTCAATCCAGGCGATAAAATCGCATTAACTAGAGTTTTGTTAGTTAATGAAAATGGTAATATCAGTGTTGGAAAACCATGCTTAGAAGATGCTAAAGTAGAAGCGACTATCTTAGGGCACATTAGAAGTAAAAAAGTAACTGTTTATAAAATGCGTCCAAAAAAGAAAACGAGAAAGAAGCAAGGGCACAGAGACAATCTAACTAGAGTTTTAGTTGATAAGATTACTATCAATGGAAAAACAATTTAAACTTAAAATTCAAAAATAAAGGAGAGAACTAAAAATGGCGCATAAGAAAGGTGCTGGAAGTACTAAAAATGGACGTGATTCTAATGCACAAAGATTAGGTGTTAAACGTTATGGAGGACAATTTGTTACAGCTGGAAACATATTAGTTAGACAAAATGGTACAGTGTTTAAGCCTGGTAACAATGTTGGTATAGGTAAAGATAATACTTTATATGCTCTTATAGAAGGTAAAGTTTGTTTTGAAAGAGCTGGTAAAAAGGATAAAAAGTTAAGTGTTTATCCAATGAATTAAGAAATAAATAAATAAATAGGAGTATTAGTTTGATATTAATCTGAATGACTAGTACTTCTATTTATGAATTATCAATATAATATTTTTTTTATTTCCCATTTCTGTAATGATAATAAAACTTTTTATTTATTAAATAATTACTCATTACTAAAACAAAGATTTCTAATTATCATATTTTTTTTATTATTAAATGACTCTACTTCCGGTTCTCATGAAGATGAGAGCAAAATAGATAGATAAGAGGTTACTTGTGAAAGTCTATGAAAAACAGAGAAGGATTCTCTAATAAATAGTGTTATTAAATTAACTACTATAAGAATGATCAAAATTCTTATAATATAGTTTTTTTTATGAATTATTAAAATCTGATATGTTTTATGAAAAGAAAATAACTATTAGTATTTATTTTTATAAGGAGATACAAAAAGAGTTAAAATTTCTTTACTAAAAGCTTGAGAAGCTTTTGAACGATATCTATTTGGATTAACAACGATAGAAAGCGTTCTTTTGATAGTAATATCTTCTATCTTTACCCACTGCAAAATACCTAATTCTAATTCTTTTGCAATAGCCGAAATAGAGACAAAAGCGGCGCCAAGCCCTGATTGTACAGCATTTTTAATAGCTTCTACTGAATTCAACTCCATCTCGATTTTAAAACGTGTACTATCTATTCCATTTTGCTTTAGTACTTGATCTATAACCTTACGTATTGTTGACTGTGTATCTAGTGCAATAAAACGAAGACGATACAAATCTTCTTTTTGGATATATTCTAATTTTGAAAACGGATGTAATTTAGGAAGAATTAACGCTAACTCATCTTCTGCATAAGGAGTTATTTGAAGCACATTGTCTAATTCTGGGGGTACTTTACCACCAATTATAGCGAGATTAACTTGTCCATTAGCAACACTCCAAGAAATTCTTCTTGTTGAATGAACTTGAAGCTGGACTGCTATTTGAGGATATTTTTGGCGAAATAAGCCTATTAATCTAGGCATCAGATAAGTACCTGTTGTTTGACTTGCACCGATAACCAATGTCCCACCATTTAGACAACGCAAATCTTCAATAGCTCTACAACTCTCATCGCAAAGAGATAATATTCTACTTCCATATCTCAATAGTACTTCTCCTTCTTCGGTAAATGATGCTTTCCTGTTTCCTCTATCAAAAATTGGTACACTGAGTTGTTTCTCTAAATTTTGAACTTGTAAACTTACTGCTGGCTGAGAGATATAGAGGCTTTCAGCGGCTTTTTTGAAACTCCCTTCAGAAGCGATTGCTTTCAGGATTCTCAACTGGTCTAAAGTGAAAGGAAGATCAGTCATTTATTGATAAAAGTTTTAATCATTTTTTTTATTTAATGTTAAGTTAGTTTACATATAAATTTGAATAATTGAATCTTAATGGAAAAGATCAATAATTTTCTAATTAAAGCAGTCGAAAGATAGTAATTTGTTTTTTCTAAATACATAATAAGAACTCATTAGCTATAATATTTAGGAAAGATTACAAGAGGAAATATGTCATGGACATGCGACTACTAATAGTTCTTTTCCCTTTATTGGCTGCACTATCTTGGGCAGGATTCAATATAGCTAGAATTGCTTTAAGACAACTTAGCCGTTTAGGATCGAGATAAAAATTAGGTCTGATTTTGCGTAAAAAGGATTAATATTCCTTTTTACGCTTCTATTTTATATTATTACGTTTAGATGTATAATATTAGATTATAAGAGAATGAAAAAATTAAGGTTAAGAATTAACTTTGTTAGCCGCTAAAGAATAAAAACAACTTTTAACGAATAAAAAAATATGGCAGTTCCTAAGAAACGCACTTCAAGCAGTAAAACTAAATCACGTCATGCTACATGGGTTAATAAGGCAATTATACAAAGAGAAAGAGCAATTTCTCTAGCAAAATCAGTACTAAGTGAGAATTCAGGTAGTTTTGTTTATTCAAATAATAAAAATAGTATCGAAGAAGAAGAATAATCAACAACCAATATAAAACCAAGGCAAAAAAAGGCCTTGACAGGAAATCAGTTTAATAACAAATGTCCTCATTTGACACGAAGAAAGCTTAAAACAATGAGAGAAAAGCTAACTCTCATCTTAATAAAGTAAGATAATCTTTTTACCTAGTTTATTTTGGTAAAAAGATTAAAATTTATTTTATAAAACTCAATTTTTATCACATCCGCAAGAAAGATTCTTATGGTAAATCTTTAGGATGAAGGATTCTTCTGATAGGTAAATTAGCAATTAAAGCTGTCATTTTACTATCGGTTTTTATTGAAAATTCAAGACTATCAGTATCAAGCTCAACATATTTAGAAACTACTACTAATATTTCTTCCCTCATTTTTTCCAGTGTTGAGGCATTCAAAGTGGAACGGTCATGAGCAAGGACTAATTTGAGACGACGCTTTACATCATCACGACTACCTCGATTGCTGGTCAGCAAACGTTCAAAGAATTCTGTGATCATCAACATTTATGATATTTTTTTATTTAAGTTGTAAAAGATCCAAGAAAGAAACGACGAAGACGCTTCAATGGACCTTTTGAGTATAATTGCAGATCTAAAAATTCAACGTCTTGACCGTCTAGTCTACAAGCAGTATGTTCAAATGCAAGTCCCGGTAAAGATAGTTTATTTTCAAGAACCAATGGTTCACCTCTATTTGTTGACACAATTACACATTCATCTTCAGGAATTACACCTACAAGTGGAATCGCCAATATCTCCTTCACATCTGCAACTGACATCATGTCATTATCTTTGACCATTTGTGGTCTCAGTCTATTAATTAGAAGACTAATTCTTTTTATATTATTAGCTTCTAGAAGACCAATGACTCTATCGGCATCACGAACAGCAGCTATCTCAGGGGTTGTAACAACAATAGCTTCATCAGCGGGAGCTATTGCATTATGAAACCCTGATTCGATTCCGGCTGGACAATCAATTAGTATGTAGTCATATTGCTGGTTCATTAATGTTACCAAATACTGCATTTGATCTGAATCTATTGAATCCTTATTACGATTTTGAGCAGCAGGCAATAATACAAGTCCTGGCTGCCGTTTATCTCTTATTAATGCTTGTTCTAAACGACATTCGCCTGATAAAACTTCTAAAGCTGTATAGATCACTCTATTTTCAAGACCTAATAACAAATCTAAGTTTCTAAGACCTATATCTGCATCTATCAAAGCTACTTGATACCCTAATTGAGCTAAAGCCATGCCTAAATTAGCAGTCGCTGTTGTTTTTCCAACTCCTCCTTTACCAGAGGTTATTACAATAGTACGCGACATTTCGATTCATCCTGTATAGAATAAATATAAAATTAAGTAATTAATTACGCTTTGAAAAAAGCTATAGAGTATAAAATGATTCCTAATTCTTAGACTTTTTTTACTGCTCCTAATATTTCAGTGAAATGTTTTTCAAAATAATAAATAGCCCTATTAGTCTGGCCAGCAACATACAAATTATTTGTATCTTTAAAAGCCCAGATTTGAGAATAAGAAACATAACTAAGTAATGTACTGAACATAAGCATTAAGAAACCTATATACACGAACAAAGTACCAGGATCGGATTTTACCTGTAATCCAGTTGATGGAATAATACTTGTTAATCTTAAATTATGACCGTTTAGTACGAATTCTTTACCTACCTCTACTTCTGCAATAAGATTCTTCTCAGAATCATAGAGAGACAATTTTCCAGTTAAGTCTTGTAACACTAATAAAACATTATTTACTTGTAAAAGCGGTAATTGTGATAAATTAGAAATCCAAAATCTATTACTTGAAGAATTATCGACTAAAGTTAAAGGGATATCCACAACTGTACTATTATCAATTACAAAAGTAATATTTGCTATTCCCCAATCAGTTTGATAAAAAACAGTACCTTTGTAACGCAAAGGTTCATTTACATAGATTATTTTATTACTTAATTGGCTTACATTTGTATCTAAAATTGATAAATCTGAATAAAACTGATCAATCACTCCTTCTTCACTATAAGCTATCTTAAAATCTTTAACATACCCTTCTATGTTTTGCGGAACTTGACTAAAAGGTCCTGAATTAATAACATTTTGTAGATGAAACAAAGTATTAGTAGGAACTAATTCTTGGCTCATAAAACCTGATGCGCTACCTATAACTGAACCAAATAAAATCAAAATTATACTAGCGTGAACAATTACAGGGGATATACGACCAATTAAACCTTTGTAAGCATAAACAAATTTTCCTTCTTGGACTACATTATAATTGCTATTTTTAAGTTGAAATGTCAATTTTGCCAGACTTGCATCATCCACTTTCGTCTTAACGTTAAATTTACTCATTGACTGATAAGTATCATAAAAACGCCACAATCTTGAAAATTTTAAAGATGGTAATTGTCTTATCAATGTACATGAGAATAAACTCACCACGAAAAAAGCAATAATTACAATAAACCACCAAGCTGTATAGATATGATCTAAGCTCAGCAGGAGTATAAATTTTGCATTAATAAATCCAAATAATGGTTGAGTATTAGGATAATTAAGCTCATAAAAATCAGTATCTTTGCCTTGCTCTATAAATGTACCTATTGAACTAAATGAAGCTATCAATAAAAGGAGAACTATAGCAAACTGTAAATTCCCTAGACGATTAGCTACGAACCAAGCATTCCTATTAATCTTCTTTAACATATATAAACATAATACTATTTTATCTTTCTTCTACATTCTATAACATAAGAAGTATTTAGTTAAAGTGACGTTGTTAACTCCCCAGGTAGGACTTGAACCTACGACCAATCGATTAACAGTCGATCGCTCTACCACTGAGCTACTGAGGATTGAATGAATATACGTACTATGTAATAACTTCACTTTGATAAATACTATAACATAAAAATATAATCTTAGGATATAGTTTACATTTTTTACATAAAAAAAATAACCATAGGAAAAGTATATATAAAATATGTTTTTTTTTTATATTACTTTTGCTATGATTAAAGTATAGCAAAAAAAGCGGACGTGGCGGAATTGGTAGACGCGCTAGATTTAGGTTCTAGTAAGTTAACCTTGTGAGAGTTCGAGTCTCTCCGTCCGCATTTTCTTTTATATTAAGCTATACCACTGTTCCACTTTTGTAGTGTTAGTTTAATAGTTCCATCTTCTTGAACAGTTTCATTAACTGTATGGAACCCCTGATTAGAAGTTGATTCTAATATAGAGTTATAAGCATATCTTTGACTAACTCTATCTAAGAATAATTCTATAGACCAAGGTTGTTGCCAAAACTGAATGTCAGCTACAAGTTGATACTCAAAACCATTCCAACTAAAACCAATATCATAATTATTATCTTGTTTAATAACGATATTTGCAAATGTTGTTTGATCTTTATAACCTCGTACTTGGTTTAGCTCTGGCTCCCAGTAAATAGATAAGTCATTTAGAGACTTTTTTAGTAGATCAAGATCTTTTAAAGATGTCTGAATTTTACTAAAGTGTGACATATTTTTTTAGTTAGTCTATTAATTATAGTTGCTATTGCTGATCAATAAAAATAGTATACAAATATTCTATCACAACAAGTCTATTATGAAATATCAGAATTAGGAAGCTAACCTAATTTTCCCGGCATCAGCCCACTCTTGCAATTCATCAATCTTTTCGTGATTTAATTCTGCTAAAGGGATAGATTGTTCTATAGAAGCGGCTATATCTTCTGTTGTAAATTCTCTGTTTTCGCTGAAGGCTATATGCATGGCTTCAATTATGGATTCTTCAACTTCAGCTCCTGAAAAGTTTTTAGCTGATTTAGCTAAATATGATATGTCATAAGAATTCCAAGATTTAGGGCGCAGTCTACTTAAATGAACTTTAAAAATCAACTCTTTTTCATTATCATTTGGTAAACCTATAAAGAAAATTTCATCAAAACGTCCTTTACGTAAAATTTCTGGCGGCAGCTTATAAATGTTATTAGCAGTTGCCACCACAAAAACAGAAGATTGCTTTTCTGATAACCAAGTAATAAAAGTAGCTAATACTCTACTCGTTGTTCCACTATCTCCTTGATTATCAATCCCTGAAAACGCCTTATCTATTTCGTCAATCCATAGTACACAAGGAGAAACAGCTTCTGAAAGCTGAATCATTTGCCTCATACGAGACTCAGACTCACCAACTATGCCACCAAACAACTTTCCTATATCTAAACGTAATAAGGGTAAATTCCACTCATTTGCAATAGCTTTGGCTGTTAAAGATTTACCTGTACCTTGAACTCCTACTAAGAGTAATCCTCTTGGTGAAGGAAGACCATATTCTATAGCTTTCTTAGAAAGAGCACCTGATCTACGCTTTAACCAAAGTTTTAAATTGTTTAACCCTCCTATATCAGAAATTTTTTCTTTAGCTGGATAGAATTCCAATATTTGGGTTTTACTAATAATTTGTCTTTTTTCGGCAAAGATAAGCTCGAGACTCTCAATATTCACTTCTTTGTAAGTAGCTATAATCTTAGACAGTACACGCCTTATTCTTTCTAAAGATAAACCTTGACAAGAACTGACTAAACTATTCAAAGAGGCTTCAGGAATGTTATATCCTAAAGATTCTTGAACTCGTAATAATTCTTTCTTTATTTCAGATGGTTGAGGTAGCTGAAAATCTAAAACTGTAATTATATCTTTTAATGATTCAGGAATATTAACTTCATCGGCTATTATGATGATATTTTTAGTTTGATTTCGTAATACTTTAGTTAGATTTTTAAGCTTACGTGCAACAGAGATATCAGTCAAAAATAAGTGAAAATCCTTAAGTAAAAATACAGCAGGATTTGTAGGAGTTAAACGTTCAATTAATTCTAATGCCTGCAGTGGATTTCTGGAAGCAAATCCATTATCATTAGGATTTCCAACATAACCATCAACAAAATCCCAGGCATAAATGCCTCTGTTACTATATAACTGTACACAAGAACGAATGACATACTCGACTCTTTCTTCTTCGCTAGTAGGAATGTAAAGTATAGGGTATCTTGCTTTTAACAATAACTTAAATTCTTTAATAAAACTCATCTATTTTAGTAATTAGGAAAAATATATAAATGAAATCTTGATAGGTCTGTATGCTTTCTTATATTGTTTAACGATATAAAAAAACATACAGTGATATTCATAATCTTTTAAATTGTAGTTAAATGCTTGCGCCCTCTTTTTCTACGGGCTTTTATAACAGCTCTTCCGGCGGCTGTTTTGATTCGTGCTCTGAATCCAGAAACTCTCGCCTTCTTTAAATTAGTTCCCCTTAATGTTCTTTTCGTCATATAAAAATTGCGTTTGTTATGTTGTTAGATATATCATGTTTTATAATCAAAACATTGTCAAATTAATTGATAAGTTTTAGTTTTAAACTTTTAGTATAGGTTGAGAACGGAAGATTAAATAAGTAACAGAATGTCTAATATTAGTTACCATTGAAGTAAAAAGAATATAAGCTTCATTTTTATATTCAATTAATGGATCTTTTTGTCCATAACCTCGCCATGCAATAGTCTCTCTGAGTGCATTCATACTTTGTAGATGCTCTTTCCAAGCAGAATCAATTTTCTGCAATAAGAAAGATCTTTCTAACTCTCTCATCAGACCATCTTCGATTAACTCAATTTGGCTTTCTTTTAAATCATATGCAATACGTACTTGTTTAGACAAGAAGTTTTCTGCTTCTAAAGGAGATAAACTTAAAAAATAATCTAAATCTAAAGAATAAGGTAACCCTAATAAATCTTCAATTTTCTTCAGTTGCTGAGCATAATAATCGCGACGATTTATATTCTGATTGCTGCTCGGTTGTGCAATATCAAATATAGTTGTTTCAGCATATTGGATTACCCAATCTCTAAGATTAATAGACTCTAATACTCTTCTGCGTTCCGAATAAATAGCTTGACGCTGGTAATTCAAAACTTCATCATAATCGAATAATTGTTTACGAGCATCATAATAGTAAGCTTCTACTTTTTTCTGCGCCGATTCAAGGCTATTATTTAAAAGCTGAGATTCAATTGGAACATCGTCTTCTACACGAAGAGCATCCATTAAATTACTAATTCTATCACCACCAAAAATTCTCAATAGATTATCTTCTAAACTAAGAAAAAAACGTGACGAACCAGGGTCTCCTTGTCTACCAGACCTACCTCTTAATTGATTATCAACTCTTCTAGATTCATGTCTTTCAGTACCTATAACATGTAGTCCACCTATCGAAACAACATTTTGTCTTTCTAGCTCAATTAATTGGTCATATTTTTCAACTAAGACTTGATATGCAGCTCTAAGCGTTATTACTAATCTATCTTCTGTGAAACTTTTTTCACAAGCTATAGCAAGTTTATATTCTAATTCTTTGTCTGTAATACGAGAAGAATCTATTTTTTCATATAAAAAAGTGAATAATTTTTTCAACTGTTGATCTTTACTCAGATCATTTTGTGAAGCCCCTTTTATTAAAAGAGAAGTGATTGTATTACGAGCAATATAACTTGCGTTACCACCTAATAATATGTCAGTTCCCCTACCGGCCATATTTGTTGCAATAGTTACAGCTCCCTTACGACCAGCCTGTGCTATAATTTCTGCTTCTCTTTTTAAATTTTCGGGTTTTGCATTCAATAAATTATGGGGAATACCATACTCTTTTAATAATGAAGATAAAAGTTCTGACTTTTCAACACTTGTAGTACCAATTAATACAGGACGGCCTAAAGTGTGCATATCAAGACATTCATCAGCTACAGATCTCCATTTAGCATATTGATTTTTATATATTAAATCAGGCAAATCTTTTCTGCTCATAGGACGATGTGTTGGTACAGTGATTACTTCCAAAGAGTAAATTTTATCTAATTCAGCTTCTTCTGTTTTCGCTGTCCCTGTCATTCCTGAAAGTTTTGGATAAAGAAGGAAAAAATTCTGATATGTTATTGAAGCTAAAGTCTGTGTTTCGCTTTGTATAGGAACATATTCTTTAGCTTCAATAGATTGATGTAAACCATCGCTCCATCTTCTTCCTTCCATTATTCTGCCAGTAAATTCATCAACAATAATAATTTCTTGATCTTTTACAATATAATGCACATCTTTTATGAAAAGTTCTTTCGCTTTTATAGCATTTAAAAGATAAGGTGCCCATGGATTCGTAGGGTCATAGAGATCTTGACCATTTAAGATTTGCTCAGACTTAATAATTCCATTATCAGTTAAGAGAACATTTCTTGCTTTTTCATCCACATCGTAATCGATATTTCTTTCTAATAACTGACTTATCTCATTTGCACGATTGTACTTATCCTCACGTGAGTCGACAGCACCAGAAATTATAAGAGGAGTCCGAGCTTCATCTATAAGAATAGAGTCAACTTCATCTAGAATACAAAAATTGAAAGGACGTTGGACAATATCTTGTAACATAATAGCCATATTATCACGTAGATAATCAAAGCCCAATTCACTATTAGTTGTGTAAGTAATATCTTTTGAATAATTATCTTTTCTTTGTTGTTGTGTCATTCCTTCTTGCACTAGACCTACACTTAAGCCTAAAAATTTTGGAACTTGACCAACCCATTCAGAATCTCTCTTAGCTAAATAATCATTCACAGTAACAACATGCACTCCTAAACCTGATAGAGAATTAAGATAAGCAGGTAAAATCGCAACTAAAGTTTTACCTTCTCCTGTTTTCATTTCTGCAATCTTTCCTTCATGAAGTATCATACCTCCTATTAGTTGAACATCAAAATGCCTCAGTCCTAATACACGAAAAGAAGCTTCTCTAACAAGTGCAAAGGCTTCAGGTAAAATTGCTTTGAAATCAGAAGATTTATTAATTTTTTTCGTAAGATCTATTGTTTTATCTTGCAAATCTTTATCGCTTAGGCCTTTAATATCTGTACCTAGCGCATTAATTTGATTAACAAGTCCTGTATAACGCGTAACTTTTTTTTCATTGGGATCACCAAATAAAACTTGTAGCATGTTTAAAAATATTGGGAAAGTTCTTTTTTCTTAATTCATTAAAGGGTAGACTCAATTGGCTAAAATTAATTAATCACCTACAATATCAAGCTGACTAATCTCATCAGCCATCTCCAAAATTGCTTTGCTAATTGGTTTAATTCTTAAATCTTCTACTAAATCTATGTCTTGATAACGTCTTCTTTTAGCTCTATTAGCAATTTGTATAGTCATTTTATATCTATTAGAGGCTGCATCTAATAATTCTTCCGTTTTATACAATATCTCATTAGGATTATTATCTCTGTAATTCTTTTTCATAATTAATCAATATATTTTTTACTTAATAGAATAAATCTAGTACTTTGTCATATACAGAATAGTGTACCGTTCTTCATAAAATCTTGATATCTTATTCGATATTTAACAAACATATTTTTTATTGTATGATAATAGAGACTAGAACTAAATCAATAATAAATATTAACTATAAAATAAAGATCTTATGTCTCACAGTGTAAAAGTATATGATACATGCATCGGTTGTACACAATGTGTAAGAGCGTGTCCTTGTGACGTACTAGAAATGGTTGCATGGGACGGATGTAAAGCAGGACAAATAGCATCAGCTCCTAGAACAGAAGATTGCATTGGGTGTAAGCGTTGTGAAACAGCTTGTCCTACTGATTTCTTATCGGTTCGTGTATACTTAGGTGGTGAAACTACTAGAAGCATGGGACTTGCTTACTAAAAGATTAAAAAGTAGTCCCCTAAACAACAATCTTACTTAAAGATTATTGTTTAGGGGATTTCTTTGTTTAAATTTACGCTAAAGCACCTATGTAGCCAAGTCCTAATATAGCACCAGCACCTATAATATGACCTAGACTAGTTGTTGCTATAAATTCTGGTAAATTCAGACCAAGCGCAGAAACAGGCCCAGGTAATGCAGGTCCTTGTCCTTTTGCTTGTATAATGTAACGACCAGCAAAGATACAAAGAACATTACATAAAATCATCACTGCCGCAGTCTTTGCAGACCACTCGGCTGTTTGTGGAACAACGGAAATTAAAAAATCAGCATTCATATGTTTTAAACTTTATTGTTTATTAAGCAACTATTAAATACATTGTAGAATAAATTAATTAATCCAGCAACAAAGAGATAGCATAACTTTACTCAAATTAAGCTATCCAGCCATAACTATGTAAACCTTTTCCTAAGAAATTCACACCTAGATAGCAAATCCATACCACTACAAAACCAATAGAAGCTAAAATAGCTGGTCGTTTTCCTTGCCAAGATTTTGTTATCCTTGCATGTAAGTATGCAGCAAAAACAAACCAGGTGATCAGAGCCCACGTTTCCTTAGGATCCCAACTCCAATAAGCTCCCCAAGCTTCATTCGCCCAAACAGCGCCTGCAATGATTCCTGTTGTTAATAGCGGAAAACCAAGGCCAATAATTCTATAACTAAGATTATCAAGTGTTTCCAATAGGCTTAAACTGTCAGAGCTGCCAAGTTTTGTCTTGTTAGGAATTGTCCCTTCTAAAACAGCCATACTCATATTTCTTGTGTCTACTTGTTGTAGATTAGTTCCTCCTAACGAACTACCTTGTAAAGATACATTTTTCCCAAGTGTTAAAACAAGAAAAAGTATTGATAAAAGAGACCCTGTTATCAGTGTTGAATAACTTAACATCATAATACTAACATGCATCATTAACCAATTTGATTTCAACGCAGGTACTAACGGAGCAGCTTTTTGCATACCTTCCGGAAGAGAAAGAGTTGCAAAGCCTATTACGAATAATGATAAAGGACTCGTCACAGCACCTATTAACGATATAGAAATATTTCTTTCTATAATCACAGTGATAGCAGTTATTCCCCAAGTAAAAAATAATAATGACTCATATAGATTACTTAATGGAAAATACCCATTTTCTAGCCATCTTGAACCTAAATTAGTAAAGATAGCTAAGTTAGCTATACACACTGATATAAAACCCACTTTAGCTCCTGATTTTAGACTAGTAAAAGAAACACTAGTCCAATAAGCAAGCATTCCAATAAATAAAGATAAAAAAGTTAAGTTATCTAAGTAGTTCTGAATATTAATTGAAAGCATCATGACAAAATAAAATTTGAAAATTTATAAATTTAAAATAGTCCTTTAAGAAAAATTAAAACAATTTGAAGCTAAAAAAAATTTTTACTAATTGATTATAGTCAAGAAAGAAGAAAAAATCATAATTATTACAAAAATTGAGATTACTCTTATAAATATAAGAGTAATCTCAATTTTTTATCTAATTATAGAAAATTAGCTAAGAGCAGATGAAACCTTGTCGAAGTAACCAGCAACTTCACTTGCTAGACCAGAACAATCACCTTGAGGTGTAGATAACTTCTTAGATGAAGCAGTGTTGTTAACGAAAGCAACTGAACAAGCCTTCATGATGCTTACAGCTCTTGCGTTACCAGAAGCTGGAACACCTAGAGATGAGTAAGTCTCCTTAAGACCGTTAAGACAACGATCTTCAAGAACTGAAGAATCTCCAGAAAGAAGAGCGTAAGAAACGTAACGTAGGATGATCTCACCGTCACGTAGACATGCAGCCATACGACGGTTAGTGTAACAGTTACCACTTGGAGAGATTAAAGAAGGGTTCTCACAGATCATACCTGAAACAGCGTCAGATACGATACAACTAGCGTTAGAAACGATAGAGTTAACAGCGTCTAAACGCTTGTTACCTTCAGAAATGAACTTCTTAAGTGCTTGTAGATCTGCACCAGCAACGTAAGCTGCTTTTGAATCTGCGTTAGTTACTACTCTTGAAAATGCATCTAGCATAATTTTTCTCCAATTTTATAATGATTTAAACTGTATCGACTGTTAAATTGTTTAATCAGTTGAAACTTGATATTTTCTATATCGATAAATACTATAGAAGAAAAAGAGGTATCAAGCATAGGAAAAGAAACAATCTGTAACATTTAGATAATTATATTTTTTTATTTTTATGAAAATAACCTGATATATATTTTGAAAAAAAGCTTATTAATAAATATATTTTTTCAATACAGTAAAATAAACTATTTGCGGCTCTTATCTTAATTAATTCTAATAACGAATAATCATGTCCTAATAATTCGGACATTGATAAAAATTAAAAATAATAAAAAAAATCTTAAGCTAAAAAAAGACCTTACACAAGGTAAGGTCTTTTATCTCACTGAGTTAAATTAATAACTTCAGATTAACCGTTAACAGCTGGAGCTGTTAGAGCAACTGGTAGAGACTCACCAGCAGCTAGGTCTAGAGGGAAGTTGTGAGCGTTACGCTCGTGCATTACTTCCATACCTAGGTTAGCACGGTTAA
>Ga0222715_10003387_pt1 | contig 14239 bp, 9 predicted proteins | sample C33_9DmetaG_FD_165056 | JGI IMG/M metagenome (GOLD analysis project Ga0222715, IMG submission 165056) | Estuarine water microbial communities from San Francisco Bay, California, United States - C33_9D | ecosystem: Environmental > Aquatic > Marine > Unclassified | place: USA: California...
CGTACAGCGTCGTCGACGCGCGCAGGCGGTCGAGGTACTCGTCGAGCGTGCCGCTGAAGCGGCGGTCCTTGTACTGCGTCAGCGGCTCGCGGTCGAGGAACAGGCGCGCCATGATTCGGATTCGGAATCTCGACGCGCGCGTCGCGATTTGACGACGCGCGCGCGCGTCGCGCGGCGGCATGCGCGCGCGCGAGACCGGCGAGGACGACGACGACGACGCGCGCGCGTCGTCGAATCGCGAGGACGACGACGACGACGAACGCGCGACGACGTCGAGCGCGCGAAGATTCGCGACGTGGGCGAAGCGCGCGTGCGCGACGGGCGCGGCGTGCGTGCTCGCGCTGTACGTCGTCGGCCTGGCGGCGCCGGAGGAGACGCGCGCGGCGCGCGCGGCGCGAGAGGACGATGGGGCGGGGGGGCGGGAGGCGGCGCCGCCGACGAGCTCGAGGATCGATTACGTGCCGCAGGCGCCGCGCGCGGGACGACGGTGACGTGGACGAGCGGCGACGCGAACGACGACGACGACGGCGTAGATTTTTTTGTGTGATTTGTAACTGATACTACGGACGCTAGTGCTAGGCGGCGGCGCGCGCGGGACGGACGGAGGCGCCGCGGTCACGGGTCGGGCTCGAGTTTGATTTTTTTCGCTCGACGCTTTTCGGACGTCGGCGTCGAGGACTCCTTGAACGCGGACGGGCACGATCCGTCGGCGGCGAGCGGGCACTCGGCGCACTTCGGTCGAAGCGGCGTGCACGTGAGCTGGCCGAAGCCCACCAAGAGCGGGTTGATGTCGATCCACTCGTCCCGGGGAAGCCAACTCTCGAGCGACGCGCGCGTGTCCTCGGGCGTCTTTTTACGCGGCGATCCATTCTTACCGATCGCGTGCTCGGGCGTCCACCCGAGGCGCTCGGTGATTCGATGCACGTGCACGTCGACGCAAATCCCCGTCGGCTTTTGCCAGCCGACGTTCATGACCAAGTACGCCATCTTCGGTCCGACGCCCGGCAGCGCGCACAGCGTCTCGACGCTCGGGGGAATGTCCCCGTCGTACTCGTCCAATAAAATCTTCGCCGTCGCGCGTAAATACTGCGCCTTGCGCCTGTGAAATCCCACCGGGTTCAGCATCGCGTCCAGGGCGTCCTCGTCCGTGTTCAGCACGTTTTCCGGCGTGCACCCGTGCGCTCGCAGCCGCGCCATCGCCGCGTGATTAATCTCATCCCTCGTCTGCGAGCTCAGCATCGCGCTCGTGAGCGTCAGATACCTGCGATACTTTTCTTCGTCCATCGCGCCGCCCTCGCCGCGGACGTCGGCGATCTTTTCGCACCCCATCGTGTCCACCGCCGCCGACGGTCCCTCCGCGCGCCACCGCTTGATCGTCGCCAGCGTCTTTTCCCACCCCTCCGGCGCCGCCGTCGCGCGCGCGGGCTCGATCTCCATCTTCACCGTCTTCGAGCGGCGCTTCGGCGTCGACGCCGGCGCGACGGCGGCGCTCGTCGTCGTCGCGGCGGCGTCGTCGCGGCGTCCCGGCGCGGGCGCGCCGAAGGCTTGTGAAAACTTGCTTCCCATCGCGCGCGCGCGCGATGCGACGACGCGGAGACGACGCGGGGACGACGCGCGAGCGGTGATGCGCGCGCGCGCGAGGACGCGATGGAGCATGCGCCGGGGTGTGCGGGGACGACGCGCGACGAGGCGAGCGCGCGGCGACGCGCGCGCGGATTACAAAGCGAGGCGGCGACGATCAGTTCCAGTCGTCCTCGGGCTCGTCGTCGTCGAAGGCGTCCGCGCTCGCGTCGTCGGAGCCGTCGTCGACGCCGACGTCGCGCGCGCGCGCGTCGGCGACGACGGGCGTCGCCGCGGCGGGCGCGACGGCGGCTAATACCTCCTCCTTGAGCGGTTTCTTAAAGAATTGTCGCAACGTCGCGATGTGATTCAGCACCTCGCGCTTGCCTTCGCCGTTCACGGATGAGGTGTAAAGCATGGGCGGTAACTCGTCCCAATACTCGCTCACCTCGCGGCAAAATTCTTCGACGTTTTCCGCCGGGTTGGCGCGCTTGCCGGCGCCAACCTTTTTGCGCTTGTCCACCTTGGTGAACACCACGGTCACGGGCACGCCGGCCTCGCCGAGCCAATCGAGACACTCCAAATCTAAACGCTGCGGTTTCACCGTGCTGTCGATCAAGAGCAAGACGGTGATGAGCGATTCTCGTTTGATCAAATATTCGCGCGTAAACGCCGCCCACTTTTCTCGCAAATCCTCCGGCGCGTTCGCGTACCCGTACCCGGGAAGATCGACGAGGTAAAACTTCCCATCCCCGGTCGTCATGCGATAGTGATTGATCGTCTGCGTCTTCCCCGGATTCTTCGACGTCTTCGCCAACGACTTACGGTTCGTGAGCATGTTCACCAGCGAGCTCTTCCCGACGTTCGACCGACCGATGACGGCGATCTCCGGCAGCGTCGGTTTCGGGCACCCCGCCAGGTCCACGCACGCCTGCACGAACTCAACGCTCTTCACGTTCGCCCCGCGTCCCTGATCCGCGAGCTCGAGCGTGCGCGTTCCCATCGGCGCGTCGTCGTCGTCGTCGTCGTCGTCGTCGTCCGCGTAATCCTCCGCGTAATCCTCGAACCCATCCGCCGTCTCCAGCGCCGCCGCGCCGTCGTCGCGCGTCGCGCGTCGCGCGTTCGCGCTTCCCGACGTCGTCGCGCGCTTCTTCGCGCTCCTTCGCGCCGGGACGTCGTCGTCGAATTCTCGACACTCCCTCGGCGCGTCTCGCGTCCTCGCGCCGCGCCCGCCGCGCCCGCGCGCGCCGCCGTCGCGCCCGCCGCGCCCGCGCGCGCGCGCGCGCGTCGCCGTCGTCTCGCCGCGCGCGCGCGCGCCCGCGCTCGCGGTCGGCGACGCGCGCGCGGCGAACGCGCCGCCGCCGTCGCGCGCGTCGGGACGCGCGCGCGCCGTCGTCGCGCGCGCGCGCGCGCGGACGCGCTCGCGGACGGCGCGCGCGACGGCGGCGCGTCGCGCGACGGACGCGGCGGCGACGCGCGCGAGCGCCGACGCGGCGCCGCGGAGCATGTCGGCGCGATGTGACGCCGCGTCGCGTCGCGCGCCATTTCGCGCCGTTTCGCGTCCGCGTCGAGGTCCGCGCGCGGCGCGCGCGACGGGCGCGCGACGCGCGTCGCGCTTCTTCGCGCGCGCGACGCGCGAGGCGACGGCGCGCGCGCGCGACGGCGGGACGCGCGGCGATCGTCGCGCGGACGGTTTGAAGATTTAAAATCGAATCGAAATGTCGAAACGCTCGGACGACGGCGACGACGACGAGACGCGCGCGACGATGCGCGCGCTGCACGAGCGCGCGCTGCGCGCGAAAATGATATCGACGACGCGACCGGCGACGGCGGCGCACGAGCTGGACGCGTCGGAGGCGCTGCTGAAACGGGACGGGAAGGACATTCACAGGCGAAGCGCGGCGAAGAGGGCGAGGTACGCGATGGTGTTCCCGGGACAGCTGAGCGTGAACAGGGAGGGAAGGATCGGAGAGATGCGAGAGATGCACACGCAGGCGCCGGTGGTGTACTTGGACTTCGAGGGGGGACGGATGAAGATGCTGGGGAGCATCGTGCGGCCGAAGTCGACGCGATACTTTACGCTGAACGCGAAGTCGAAGGATAGGATGAATCTGGAGGAGTGGTTCGAGAGCGTGATCGTGTTTCCGAGCTGGTACTGGATCGGGACGAAGGAGGAGAATCCCGAGGAGAAACCGTTGGCGCTTCCGGCGGAGTTGGGGGATTTGGCGGGGGAGCCGGAGACGGATTGGGACGCGTCCGTGGCGGCGGGGAGCGGAAAGGCGACGACGACGACGACGACGAAGACAGGTGCCGCGACGACGGCGACGAATGCGAATGAAACCACCGTCGGCGATGACGCGAGAGACGCCGCGGACGGGGGTCGAAGACCGCGTCGACAAGCCGCGACGGTGGCGCGCAAGAAGATGTATGCCGACGACAGCGAGGCGGAAGAGGCGAGCGACGACGACGACGACGACGGACGCGTCACGTCCCCGATCGTCGTGCGTGGAAAAGTGGAATCGTTCATGCCTCCACCGCCACCCGTGGCGGCGCCCGCGCCGGTGCGCCAATCGATCACGGCGCCCGCCCGAGCGTCCGTTTCGGCGCCGTCGCGACGAGCCTCCGCGTCCGCGCCCAAGGCGGCGCCCGCGGCGAAGCGTCAGAAAAAGGACATCGATGCCATCGTCATCGAGAGCGACTCGGACGATATTGAAAACTCGGATGATGACGATGACGAGATGGAGCTCGACGACGACGACGACGAGAGCGAGAGCGAGGACGAGGACGAGGACGACGACAGCGATTTCGAATGACTCGGGCGATCAGCGAGCGTTGAATGTAATTCATTAAAATCAATCATATGCGACGAGACGGGTCTCAATACTTCTTCAAGAACTCTTGCAAATCTTGCACGGCGGATTTCGACCCGACGAACATCGGGCTCTTTTCGTGGATGTGCTTGGGCACGACGTCGAGCACGGATTCGTTCGCCTTCGGGCCTCGCGTCGACATGCCACCGGCTTGTTCGGCAATCATGGAGATTGGCGCGATTTCGTACAGCAACCGCGCCTTGCCGTTCGGCGCCGCGGTATCTGGCGGGTACAACCAAATGCCTCCGTACAACAACGTGCGATGGAAGTCGCCGATGAGCGCTCCGATGTAGCGATAGGACCACGGTTTACCGCCGTCGCTGCCGCCCTTTTGCAGATGCGCGACGTAATCCTTGAGCTCGGGCGCCCACAAGTCGACGTTGCCGTTATTCCCCGAGTAAATGCGTTGCATCTTATCCCCGTCCGGAATCGTCACGCGTTCTTTCGAGCACACGAACTCGCCGACGTTTTCGTCGTAATCGTACTGCGCGACGCCGTCCCCCGTCGTCAGCACGAACACGCACGACGAGCTATACATGCAGTACCCCGCCGCCACGAGCGCCTCGCCGCTCTGCAACGAATTCGTCAGGCAATTCGCCAGCGTCTCCTCCGCGCTATCCGTATCCTTGATCTCGCACGCGCCCGGCGCGTACACCCCGAAGATGCTCCCCGTCGTCACGCACGCGTCGATGTTGCTCGACCCATCGATCGGGTCGAACGTCACGATGTACCCGCTCGCTCGCTCCACCGCGATCGGCGTCTCTTCCTCCTCCGTGACGATGACGGACGCCCGTCCGCACGCGCGCAGCGTCTCCACGAAGACGTCGTTCGCGATGACGTCCAGCTTCTTCTGCGCGTCCCCGCTCGCGTTCGACCCGCCGGCGGCGCCCGTGTTCCCGGCGATCGGCGCGCGCGCGACGAGCGCGCGCACGCGCTTGCACGCGACGGCGACCGAGTTGAGCGCGATCGCGAGGTCGGGATCGATGTCGCCGCGCGCGCTCTCGCGCGCCAAGCGCGCGCTGAGCGACTCGCCGAGCGCGGCGCGGACCGGCGCGGCGCGTCGGGCGCGACGGAGGCGCGTCGGGCGCGGCGCGCGCGCGCGCGCGACGGAGGCGCGCGCGGCGAGCGTCGACATGGCGTCGCGGCGCGGAGTGTCGAATCGCGACACTCGATCGCGCGCGACGCGCGAACGACGCGCGACGCGCGCGCCTCGGATGTCGCGCGCGAGCGTCGCGGCGACGCCGCGCGCGCTCGGGCGCGCGCGAGCGACGGCGCGCGCGGCGCGAGGGCGACGCGCGGTGGAACGTTTGAGAATTCTCGAACGCGCGACGACGACGACGACGACGACGCGCGCGAACGCGTACGACGACGACGACGGCGACGACGACGGCGAATTGGGACGCGCGTACGAGCGCGGGACGCGGTCGACGACGCGGGGCGATCGACTGCGAGAGGCGCGACGACGGGAGTCGGCGTACGAGCGCGCGCCGCCTCGAGCGGGACGCGGCGGCGGCGGCGGCGGAAGGATGGCGTACGAAGACGACGGGGTCGGCGACGGCGGTGGACCGGGAAAAGAGTTGAATAAATTTCTCATCGCCGGCGCGTTCGTGGTGGGGATCGGGGCGGGGGTGGTGTTCGACACGGCGGTGGACTTGGAGCCGTCGAACGTGGCGTCGAGGGAGATTTTGGATAGGCGGACGCCGAGCTCGGAGCTGTGCATGGCGAACGGGGCGTCGGCGATGGTGTTTGATCAACGCGTGTTCTTGTCGTTGAACCCGTTTAACGTGTACGTGGCGCAGCCGGAGGTGAAACCGGGGTGCGTGCTTCGACGGTCGAATTGGAGCGTGTTGGAGCGAAGCAACGTGGTGGATAAAAAGGCTGAAGACGTGTGCAAGCAGCATTTGAACACGTTCGCGTTCGTGGGTGATCTAGACAAGTCCCCGGAAGTATCGTGCGTGTATCACAGCGAGGACGCCGAGAATCAGTTCATGAAGGATCCGTCCAAAGCGGTGCTCGGCGACGGCGTGGCGCAAGCGATGCGCGAAGCCACGGCGGCGAAAAAGGCCGACATGGGGCCGCAGGCGGGTCCGAAAGGTTTCCGCTGATCGATCGATGCCGTTATTGTACGTGTGTAATGAACCAACCAATTTGTTTTCTGTTTTTTACATGTGCTACAGTAGTACAGCGAGCGCGCGGCTAAGCGGGGTCGGTGGGTTGAGAATCTTCGCCCGCCGGCGACGATAACTGAGTCGCCTGAGATGCAAACAGCTCGGTCAGCGTCCTTTGAGAGATATCGATGACGGGTTGGACTTTTTGCCGTTTCGGCGACTTCCCGTTCGACGACGTCGTCTCGAGGTGATTTCCGCTCGTTTGCCCGTTCAACACCGCGCCCAGATTATCCAACTTCTTCTTTATACTTTGCCAAATGATTTCGTCGATCGTATCCTTGGCGTGTAGGTACTGCACCAAAACGCTCGACTGCTGCCCGATTCTGTGCGCTCTATCCTCGGCCTGAATCAAGTCACCGGGCGTCCACACCATTTCGCCGAAGATCACCGTCGAAGCCGCGGTGAGCGTCAAGCCCATCCCGGCGGCTTTGATGCTCAAAATTGCCACGCGAACGTCGTCGCGACGTTGGAACGCGTTCACTAAGTCACCTCTCACCGCCGCCGGCGTAGATCCATCGATGCGAATCGTTTTGACTTTCTTCGCGTCCATACACTGGGCCACAGCGTCGAGCAAGACGCCGTGATGCGCGAAGAACAAAAATTTCGACGTGCTCCCATCGATCAACGTCTCCAAGTACTCGCACACCGATTTCGCCTTCGCCTTGGCGCTCGCTAAGAAGAGCTCGTTCAGAAGCCTCTTTTCTTCCAGGTCGTTCGTTCCGCCTCTCTGACGCAGTTCGTCGAGAAGCGATTTTATGCGGTACACGTCGCCCATGCTCGATTTCTCCAGCGCGAGCCAAACCTGTGTTCGTTGCTTCGGCGGCAAGTCTTTGAGCACGTCCTTTTTCAAACGACGCACCATGCAAAGCTTTGAAATCATGACGTGCAGTTCGTCGGCGTGACTACATCCCGTGTACATGCCGAACGGCCCGCCGTTTGCGCAGTACCGCGCGCCGTACTCGTTCAATCGCGCGAAGACTTTCGGCACCAAGGCCTCGAGCTGGGTGAACAGCTCGATCGGCCGACTGAGCGCTGGCGTACCCGTCAGACAGATGGCGCGATTGGCGTCCTTCAGCAGCGGCATCACCGCCTGCGTTCTCTGCGCGCGTCGATCCTTTAAAAAATGACTCTCGTCGCACACGACTATTTTATACCGCTTCGCGAGCAATTTCGAGCGAAGCTTCACGACGAGCGAGTACGGCACGATATCGAACGGACGCCCTTCGTCGAGTTTCCACCCCTCGCTCGCCGCCCCCACGCACGCGATGTCGCCGTCCGCGACGTCGAGCCACGACTGCAGCGCGTTTCGCCACGCCTCGCGCAGAGACGTCGGCACTAAAATCAACGCCGGGCACTCCTCGCGATAGCACGCCAACAGCGCGCACGCCTGCACCGTCTTCCCCAGTCCCATCTCGTCCCCGATCAACACCCGTCCCCGTCGCCTCAGCGCGTACATCACCCCCGTCCTCTGAAACTCGAACATCTTCGCGTCCAGCGCCTTCGGCACGCCTCTCGCGTACGCCCGCGCCGCGTCCTCCTCGAACCGCACCTCCGCGCACCGCATCGCCATTCCCGGCACGTCCAGCACCCTCGCGTTCGCTCGACGCACCAGCGCGTCGCGAATCGCGCGCACCGCCCCCGCCGGCGCCGTCCACGCGCCGTCGCTCGCGCGCGTCGCGCCCGCGTCCCGCGCCGCCGCCGCCTCGCGCGCGTCCAGCGCCCCCCCCCGCGGCGTCGCGCGCGCGATCGCGAACGCGTCTCCCGGCTCGCGAAGCGCGAGCTCGATCGTCGCCGCCGTCGCGTTCGTCCGCGCGTCGTCGCGTCGCGCGTTCGCGTCGCGCGCGTCCGCGCGTTCGCGTCGTCGTCGCAGCGCCTCGCGCGCGTCCGCGACCGCGCGCGTCGCGTCGGCGGCGTCGATCGCGCCGAACGCGGCGTCCCACGCGTCGTCGTCCATCGCCGCGCCGCCGACGCGCGCGCGTCCGCGCGCCGACGAGTGCCTCGTTTGACGCCGCGCGCGCGCGCGCGATCGCATCGTTTATCCCAAACCCTACCGCGCGAAACCACGCGTTTTGCGCCCCGATAGATCTAATGCGCGATCGCGCGAGACTCGCGCGACCGCGGACTGTTTGCCCGTACGCGTCGCGCGCCAGCCGCATCGCGATCCGCGCGCCGCGGCACACCTCGACGCCCGCATCGCGATGCGCGCGCACGTCACCCTCCGCGCGGCGACGCCCGCGCGCGCGCGCGCGACGCCGCGCGCGGGCCGACGACCGTCCGCGATGGCGACTTTTAACGCGCCCGCGCCCGCGGGCGCGACGAGCGCGCGCGTCGCGTACGGGAACGCGTCGACGCGAACGCTCAAGCTCGAGGCGCGCTGCGCGACGCGCGCGACGACCCTAGGCGGGGGGCGTCGACGATTCGTCACGCGCGCGATGTTCGAGGTGCGTCGAGCGCGCGGCGCGAACGGGGGGGGTGATGGAGAGGATTTTGACGCGTCGCGCGCGCGCGCGAACGGGCGCGGATTCGACGCGCGGTGGGCGAGGGACTGACGAGACGATCGGCATCGATCGACGCGCGCGCAGCGGTTCACGGAGAAGGCCATCAAGGTGGTGATGTTGGCGCAGGAGGAGGCGCGGCGATTGGGGCACAACTTCGTCGGGACCGAACAGGTGCGTGAAGAGAGTATTGAACGCGCGAACGGGCTCGGATTCGGGGCGCGAGGGACGAGGACGGCGGCGTCGGGGGGGAGACGCGGGACGCGACGTTAGGTTTAAGCGAAGAGGCGCGGCGCGCGCGGGGAACGCGCGGCGGTGTCGCGGACGCTCGGAATGCGAGGGCGGCGCGCGAGGACGCGCGGGAGGGGTAGAGGATGCGCGCGCGCGCGCGCGCGACGGCGCGATACGGACGGTGACTGACGAGACGGCGTTCGCGCGCGACAGATCATGCTCGGTTTGATTGGCGAAGGCACCGGCATCGCGGCCAAGGTGCTCAAGTCGATGGGCATTTCGTTGAAGGAAGCGCGCATTGAGGTTGAGAAGATTATTGGACGCGGTTCCGGTTTCGTCGCGGTGGAGATTCCGTTCACGCCGCGCGCGAAGCGCGTGTTGGAGCTCGCGCTCGAGGAGGCGCGCCAGTTGGGCCACAACTACATCGGCACCGAACACTTGTTGCTCGGTTTGCTCCGTGAAGGCGAGGGCGTGGCTGCGCGTGTGCTCGAAAACCTCGACGCCGACCCGGCAAAGATTCGCTCTCAAGTGATTCGCATGGTTGGTGAGACGCAAGAAGCCGTCGGCGCGGGCGCCGGCGGCGGTCAAGGCGCGCAATCCGGCTCCAAGACGCCGACTTTGGAAGAGTTCGGTAGCGACCTCACCAAGAAGGCTGAAGAGGGTAAGCTCGATCCGTGCATCGGTCGAGCGAACGAAATCGTTCGCGTCACGCAAATTCTCGGTCGCCGTACCAAGAACAACCCGTGCTTGATTGGTGAACCGGGCGTCGGTAAGTCTGCCATCGCCGAAGGTCTCGCGCAAAAGATTGCCGCCAACGACGTTCCGGATACTCTCGACTCCAAGCGTATGATGACGCTCGACATGGGTTTGCTCGTCGCCGGTACCAAGTACCGTGGTGAGTTCGAGGAACGTCTCAAGAAGCTCATGGACGAAGTGAAGAGTGATGAAAACATCATCCTCTTCATCGACGAAGTCCACACGCTCATCGGCGCCGGCGCGGCGGAGGGCGCCATCGATGCGGCGAACATCTTGAAGCCGGCCTTGGCGCGTGGTGAACTCCAGTGCATCGGTGCGACGACTATTGACGAGTACCGCAAGCACATCGAGAAGGATCCGGCGCTCGAGCGTCGTTTCCAACCGGTTCAAGTTCCGGAGCCGACGGTGGACGAAACCATTCAAATTCTCCGCGGACTCCGCGAGCGTTACGAATTGCACCACAAGCTCAAGTACGACGACGACGCTTTGATCGCCGCCGCAAAGTTCTCGAGCCAGTACATCTCCGATCGTTTCTTGCCGGACAAGGCGATCGATCTCATCGATGAGGCTGGTTCTCGCGTGCGACTGCAACACGCCGCCCTCCCGGAGGAAGCCAAGGAACTCGACAAGGAGCTCAAGGCTTTGATGAAGGAAAAGGACACGGCCATCCGCTCTCAGGATTTCGAAGCCGCTGGTGGTCTTCGTGATCGCGAGGTCGAGCTCAGAGCTCAAATCAAGCAAATCACCGAGCGAAAGCAAGAGGAGAACAAGGCGAAGGCTGAATCAGGTGACGCGTCTGGTCCGACGGTGGTCGAGCAAGACATTGCCGATATTGTCGCCGCCTGGACTGGTATCCCCGTCGATAAGGTGTCTTCCGATGAAGGTACCCGATTGATGGACATGGAAGAAACCCTTCACAAGCGATTGGTTGGTCAAGAAGAAGCCGTCGTGGCGTGCGCTCGCGCCATTCGCCGCGCCCGTACCGGCTTGAAGAACCCGAACCGTCCGGTCGCGTCCTTCATCTTCTCCGGTCCCACTGGTGTCGGTAAGTCCGAGCTCGCCAAGTCTCTCTCTGCCTTCTACTTCGGTTCCGAAGAAGCCATGGTTCGTCTTGATATGTCAGAATTCATGGAACGCCACACGGTTTCCAAGCTCATCGGTTCCCCGCCCGGTTACGTCGGTTACTCTGAAGGTGGTCAGCTCACCGAGGCTGTTCGGCGGCGTCCGTACACCCTCGTGCTTTTCGATGAAATCGAAAAGGCGCACCCGGATGTGTTCAACATGATGCTTCAAATCCTCGAAGACGGTCGCTTGACCGACTCCAAGGGTCGCGTGATTGACTTCAAGAACACCCTCATCATCATGACGTCGAACGTTGGTGCGTCGGCGATTGAAAAGGGTGGCGGTGGATTGGGTTTCCAGCTCGACGACAACGCGGAGGATCAGTCCTACAACCGCATTAAGAGCTTAGTCATGGAAGATTTGAAGAACTACTTCCGACCGGAATTCCTCAACCGTCTTGACGAAATCATCGTGTTCCGTCAACTCAACAAGCAAGAAGTGCGAGAAATTGCGTACATCATGCTCGAGAACGTCTTCAAGCGCCTCAAGGAGAAGGAAATCGTCCTCGAATGCACGGAGCGATTCAAGGATCGTCTCGTCGACGAGGGTTTCTCTCCGGCGTACGGTGCGCGTCCTTTGCGTCGCGCCATCATGCGCTTGCTTGAGGACAACCTCTCCGAAAAGATGCTCACGGGTGAGATTTCGGAGGGTTCGTCGTGCATTATGGACGTGAACGCGGAAGGTGAAATCACGGTGTTGACTGGCGACGGTAGAGAGCTCAAGGCTGGTAGCGCGATTGGCGGTCCGGCTGGCATCGCGTAATTCTAGGCTGCGAGAACGCTTAAAAAATGATTGATTACAAAATGACTTTTGTTGCTTTGGGGGTGACCCCATCATCAGCGTCGGAGCCTGTGTTATTAGGCGATTTAGATTACGTGTCTCTCACGCATGTTATACGATGAAACGAGCGAATTCACACCCGCGCGCGCCGAACCTAAACCCGCTAAGTGACGTCGTCTCCTGAGCCGCGACGTGACTTCCCGAAGCAATTAGACAGATTCTTTTGATTGTTTGTATCGATTATCACAACTGTTGTATGTCCGTAACGAATCCTAAGCCAGCAACTGAACCAAGTCCCCCCGTATAGAGCACGTCTCTTGCTCGACGAGCAACATCGCCGCGTCTCGAACTTCCTGCACGCTGAGCGCCATGGAACCGTCTCTCTCCGCGAGCATCTTTACCAACTCACTCAATCTAAGTCGACCGCTCGACGAAGTCAAGCACGCCGTGATGCCATCGGCGATTATCTTGCGATGTTGACGATCGCTCGCACTGTGTCCAGTTAAAATCTTGTCCATGTCGATGGTGCCCGTTCGGGGATCGACCGCGGATTGTTGCATAGCGACGCGCATCAAACGCAACGCTTCCTTCGCGTCGTCGCGATCGACTCGGACGCTCAAGCGCATACGCGCGAGAGACTCTGAAAGACGGATCAAAGACTCCAACTGTCTCGGCGTCGCCGTGATCACTTTACGACTGCCTCCCATGCGACGCATCTCCACGTACCCTTCGACGAGCTCCTCCGCGGCTTCATCGCTCAGCACCGGTTGTACGTGAGATCGCGCGTAAGAAACGTAGTCGGTGAGCAACGACGCTTCAATCGCGCCACGTTTCTTTTGCGGCGGATCTTTGTAGTGCAAGCTCACCAAGTGTCGCGCCAACCGTCGATCCGTCTCTGGGTTTGCGCGATCGAGCAAAAGGTACAACAAATCGAAACGCGAGAGGAGCGTGGGCGGAAGCTGAATGTTCTCCACCATGGACATGTTTGGGTTGTATCGACTCCCCACCGGGTTCGCGGAGGCAAGCACGGATGTCCGCGCGTTCAACACGGCGATGATGCCAGCCTTAGCGATGGAAACCGTTTGTTGCTCCATGACTTCGTGCAACATCGATCGAGCGCTATCAGACATTTTGTCAAACTCGTCGATGCAACAAATCCCTCTATCGGAAAGCACAAGGGCTCCAGATTCGAGAACCATGTCCTTTGATTCCGGATCGCGTGTGACGTACGCCGTGAGACCGACCGCCGAGGAACCTCTGCCCGAGGTGTACATACCGCGCGGCGCGATGCGGTGGACGTACGTCAACAATTGCGACTTGGCCACCCCCGGATCGCCGACGAGTAAAACGTTAATGTCACCGCGAACTTTATTTGCTGCGGTGCCACTGAACGTCTTGTTCGTCGCTCCGAAGAGTTGGCACAGTAGCCCTTTCTTCACGTCCTCCAACTCCCAAATCGACGGCGCGAGCGACGCCACGAGACGTTGGTAAATATCCGGCGATCGCCCGAGCTCTTCGATCTCCGCCGTCCTCGCCGGAGTGAACTCGAGTTGGGCGTTCGGATTTTGGTTGCTCGCCTGTTTCGATGCGCGATCGGCGGAAGAGTGCTTCGCCGCTTCGTCGTCTTCGGTGCCCGCGGTGTTTCGCATGCGATTACCGGCATCTTTTCTAATGTGAATAATGTCCAAGTACGTCTTGTACACGCTCTTCAACGTCCTTCGCGTCGAGCTGATGCGAATCGGCACGGCGCGGTACACTCCTGTGACTTCCACGCGATCGCCGGGTTTCGCTTGGTCGACGAGCTCGTCGAAAACGCACATCGAAACAGTGTGTGGGGTTTCACCCTCGGGAATCGCGTCCGGCGTCTCTTGCATCTTGACGGTTTGCTTATTCGCGAAGACGCACTGGTTATGAATCAACGTCATCGTCCCTGGCTTTCCACACTCCGTACACTTGAGCGGGGGCTCGTTCACGCGTCCACGATCAACCTGAACGTGCTCCGGGGCGAACCCGCACATCAAGCATTTGAAGTACGCGAGCTTCAGATCGGGAATAATCGTCGTGCATCGCGTCACCATCCCGCGCACGCACACCATCTTGTCAATGTCCGAAGGATTCAAGTCACGCATCGGCTTGGCGTCCATCATGTTGAACGGTCGAACGATGATTCGCGCTGCGGGCGTGTCCTCGTTCATATCTTCGGGTGCGACGACGTTTTCCAAAAAGTAATCGTTCGCCACGACGTCAAAGAGCGGAA
>Ga0222715_10003394_pt1 | contig 14225 bp, 12 predicted proteins | sample C33_9DmetaG_FD_165056 | JGI IMG/M metagenome (GOLD analysis project Ga0222715, IMG submission 165056) | Estuarine water microbial communities from San Francisco Bay, California, United States - C33_9D | ecosystem: Environmental > Aquatic > Marine > Unclassified | place: USA: California...
CGTGTTTTCGCGCGCGCACCGCTCGGGAGCGCGAACGAACGCGAGCGCGCGCGGTTCGTCGCGCGATCGGCGCGCGCGCGTCGCGGACGTCGACGTGTGCGGGGAAGATTGCGGCGGGGGACGGAGCAACCGACGCGATGCTGACGCGGACGACGCGGTAGGTCCGTGTGTTCAACAATAATGATGGGTGTTTTTGAGGTTGAATACGCGAAGAAAAATCTCGCGCGCGCGAGAAGCGAGACGCGAGGCGCGACGACGGCGCGCGGACGCGGGACGAGGACGCGGGCGGCGGAAATCGCGCTGTGATGACAACGTCTACGCGCGGACGTCCAGGACGCGCCGTCGACGCGCGTTCAGGACGGCGGAGGCGACGCGCTAGCCGCACCAGGGCAAGGTGCACCTGCCGTCGCTCGGCGGCGGTCCGATGACGACGATGAATAAGAATAAAAGCGCGGCGACGGCGACCAAACTCGCCAACGTCACCTTTTGCGACGTCGCGAAGTTTAACACGCGATCCTCGTCGTCGTAGATTTGCTGTTTAGCCTCGGCGTCCGGGGCGCGTCTGCGTCGAGCGAGACGCGTCCTTCGTCAGTCGCCCGCGTCGCGCGTTCGATCCTCCCGAGTCCTCCCTCGCGGAATCCGCGCGCACCTATTATTTTGATACTTCTTCTCCACCAAATCTCCGGGCATCTTCGCGTCGTCACCGACGAAATCGCGCTTGAACGCGCGCCACGCCCCGTCCCAATCCATCCCTCTCCGCTCGTCCACATCTTGCGCCTTCTCCTCCCCGTCGTCGCCGCGTTTCCCTCCCGCGAGCGCCACGACGCGTCGACGGCGCGCGCGTCCCACCGCGGCGCCTCGCGCGCGCGCGTCCCGTCCGCGACCGCGTCGCGCGACGGTCGTCATCGTCGGCGACGCCGTCGTCGTCGTCGCCATCGCGTCGCGCGCGCGCCGTCCTCGACCGTCGCGGGCGTCGCGCGCGACGCGGATCGTTCGCGCGCGATTCGTTCGCGCTCGCGCGCGTCGCCCGCGTCGCCGACGCCGCGGTGCGTCGCGATCGATCGCGATCGAATGCGGGCGCGCGCGCGTCACTCGCGCGCGCGCGCGCGACGACGAATGATTCGAGTCGATCGCGCCGCGCGCCTCGATCGAACGCCGCGACGATGGGACGGGACGCGGGAAATCCTCACGCCGCGTCGTCGCTGTGCGCCAAGTTCGCGCGCGCGAACGGCGAGCTCGCGCGCGCGAACGCCAAGGTGCGTCCGAGACGGCCGAGAGAGTGCCTGGATTTTTGGAAACGCGAATCGACGCGCGCGGCGCGGGAGGGTTCTCGCGCGCGCGACGGCGATCGGAGGCGAGAAAACGGAGTGTAGGGATGGACGTGCGCGCGCGTGACTGATGGGAAGCGTTCGGGTCGGTTTCGCGCAGCTGAGAGCGCAGACGACGGAGGCGCGGGAACGCGCAAACGCTTCGGAGGCGAGCGCTGCGACGTTGAACGCGACGTTGCGAATGGTGCGAACGACGGTGGAAGAGGAGAAGCGACGGTGGATCGAAGAGCTTCGCGCGGCGCGGGACGATGTGTGTCGGTTGAGAATCGAGCTCGCGCACGCGAAGGAGAAGGCGAAGATGAGTGGAGGGAGGCGCGAGGCTTCTAAACCGATCGACGTTTACGCGGACGAAGAGAGCGACGAAGACGCATCGTCGTCCGATTCCGACGCGCGTGCGAAGAGTGAAAGCTTATCGCTGACGGAAGCGGCGGAAACGTTGCGCGAGTTATCTCTCGCGCTCTGCGATGCGGCGATCGAGCGTAGACTCATAAAGAAGCATACGCCGAAGAAGCGCGCCAAGGCGAAACCGATCGGCAAGTACGCGGCGAAAACGAAAGATCCCAAGCAGACGACACCCGCGGGAGAGACGGCTCGACGCGCCCTGCGCGCGAGACACGCCATGAAAGTATTAAATTACGCCGAGCCGAGCTTGAAGACGAAGCTTCGACGTCCGAGCGTGTTCGACGAGAACGAAGAACGCAAAGTCGTCGCCTCGCTCGCGCTTTCGCCGCCGCGACCGCTCGCGCCGCCGCCGTCGCCGGAAAATTCCCCCCCACCGCCTCGCGACGCATCACCGGCGCCGACGTCCACCATCGACACGCGCGCCAGTCCACGCGCGAGGTCTCCGCTCGACGTCATCGCCGACGTCCCCAGAATCGAACCGCCGTCTTCGCCGATTCGTCGGCGCGTCGCGCGTTCGATTCCGCGCGTCGACTACCTCGAGCCCGACCTCGTTCGCAAGATGCGTCGACCGTGACCTTCGACCCGCGTTCGCGCGTCATTCACGCATCGCATCATTTCATCCCGTCGTCTCCGCCGCGTCGACCGTCGTTCGCGCGCCGAGCGTCGTCGCGCGTCGCGTTCGCGTTTGATTCGCGTCGCGTCTCGCCGCGCCGTCCTCGTCGCGCGTCACATGGCGTCTCGCGCGTCGGCGCGTCCGCGCCTCGCCCGCGTCGCGCGCGTCGGCGTCGTCGCGTGGCTCTGCGGCGTCGCGCGCGCGGCGAATCTGACGCAAATCGCGTCCGCGTTCGCCGACGTCGACGCGCGAACCGTCGAATTCATCACCCCCGCGGCGCATTCGTCGTCCACGCCGTCGGCGCTGTCGACGATCGCGTACGTCCTGGGCGCGCGAACGATCAGCGCGCTGACGCTCACGACGTCGCCGGTGACGCTGACGACGATCGCGACGCTGGACGAGGACGCGACGCCGTGCGAAGGGCTGTTCGCGTACGAGAGCGCGCGCGCGGGCGTCGCGGCGGGAAATCGAGCGCGCCTGGCGGTGACGTGCGCGGGGACGAATTCGTTGTTGATATACGGCGTCGACGGCGATGGAACGCGAGCGACGAGAGCGAGACAGCTGCACGCGGTGAAGAACGCGACGAGAATCGCGGAACCGACGGATGTGGTGGTGGTGAACGGGACGCTGGCGTTCGTGGCGAGCCGAGCGCACGCGCGGGTGGTCTTCGTGAAGTTGGATCCGAGCGAAAACGACGCGCCGCAGATCACGGGATCGACGTATCAGCTGTCGGGAATCGATAAAATACAATTAGGACCGTATGATAGGCAAACGCTGCGGACGATGAGCGGGGTGACGCGGAGAGTGACGACGTTAAAGTACACCCCGGCGGGGACGATGCAACTCGTCGGGAGCGTCAAGGATAGTCGGTTGGAGAGCGCGAGCGGCGCGTGCGTGGGGGTGGGGGGGAGCGAACGCGTGTACACGTACGTGGTGACGCCGACGTTGAACGGGGGGACGTTTTCGATATTTAACAGCTCGACGTACGGTGCGCCCGAGTATTTGAACGGGGTGCACGCGGGGCGACTCGCGCCAAACGAACCGTCGGATGGCTTCGAGTTAGCGCCGGCGGCGAACCGTGATTTATTAGGCGCGCGCGACGTCACCGTCCACGGCACCACCGCGTACGTCGCCGCCAAAAGTATCGGTGCCATCGTCGTCGTCGACATCACCGACCCGAACGTACCAGTCGTGTTGGAAAAGGCTCGATCCTCCGCCCTCGCCGGCGTCGACCGCGTCGTCGCGTCGCCCGACGGCGTCTTCGTCGTCGCCGCCGTCAACGCCACCGACGACGGCGTCAACGCCACAATCGTCATCGCTAGCAAAGACGACACCGCCATCGCCACGCACGGCGCGTACACCGGCGCTAAGAAGCGTCGACGCCTGTTCTCCGCGTTAAAGTAACTAGCCGACGCCGAGAGCCCGCGCCGCGTAGCCCGCGCTTGCAGTGCGAAAACCTTTTCGCCGAATTCGCGTCACCGTCACTCGCGCGCGCGCGACCGAGCGTCGACCGCGCGCGCGATGACGAGCGTACGACCGCAGTGCGCTCTTTCGCGCCTCATCGTCGACGCCCGCGCGACGAAACGACGCGCGTCGTCGTCGTCGCGCGCGGCGGCGGCGGACGGCGCGGCGGACGCGACGACGACGTACGTCCCGGGGAACGCGACGCTGCGCGAAGCGCACGCGTACGGCGCCGAACACGAATACTCGAGGTGAGTCGAGCGCGCGCGGAACCGCGACGCCGCGGAAACGACGCGGAAGCGACGCGAGAGGGGACGAGCGACCGAATGCGAGACTGACTGGGACGCCGGCGCGGCGACGGCGCGCAGTTTTGATGCGTTACAACCGCACAGGGTGCACTTTCCGAACGCGAATTACGATTACGACGTCAAGACGAAGGTGGCGACGCCCGCGCGGTATCGAGTGAAGTTGCCGAAAGGGTACGATGGGAACAGAAAGGAGCCGTACGACGCGTTGATTTGCGTTCCGGGAGAGGCAGGATTCGGGCCGAGGGAGGGCAAGGTATCTTTGACGTCGAGCGTGGCAAAGAAGAAGTGGAACGACGCGAAGGATGTGATTTTGGTGGAGTTGGCGTTTAACACGCCGACGTGGCTGAACGATTCGGCGTCGATGAACCACGAGAGCTATTTGCTCAAGGTCGTGTTGCCGCATTTCTTGGCGGCGCACAACGTCGGCAAGATGTCGCTTCTTGGCTTTGGTTCAGGCGCGTACGGGGCGCTGAGTTTGCTCATGCGACGTCCAACGGCATTTCACGCCGTTGTCGCCGCTGATGTACCGATTTTAGGTGGATTTAAGATGATAGAGCGAGAGTGGGGACGCGAAGATCTCGAGCGCGAGGCGAACTGGGGGTCGTGGAACGAGGCGTTCCCGCAAGACGACGACTGGACCCCATACGACGTCACCGCCATCGCGCGCGACGCGTGGGTTTGCGACCATCTCAACGCCACTGAATTGTCTAGAATCGCTCTTATCCCCGGGAGCAAAACTGCGAACGAGCTCGGCGACTTTGCTCGCCAACTCGAAGCCGCCGGAGTCGCGCACGACGTCATCGAAGGTTTCGAGAGCGTCGACATTCATCACGAGGGCGATTGGATCGATGCCGCCCTCGAATGGCTCGCGCCGAGACTCGCGTAATATTTCCTAGCTCCACTCGGTCGTGTAACATATCTTCTTCCTCCAATCTCCGCGGCCTCCCGTCGGGCCTCCCGACGGCCAAAGGAGTGCCAAAAAGCGCCGCCAGGGACGAACCAATCAATCGCCAGAATTCCGCGCGCGACCGCACATCGGCGACCGCGCGCGATCGACCGCGCCTCCATGTCCGCAGCGGCATCCGCTGATGCCGCCAAACGCGTCATCGTCGCCGGGGACGCGCGCGCGACGTTCGATGACCTCGTCGCGCGCGTGCACACCGTGCACGCCAATCCCAAAGCCGGACCTTTCGACGCCGTTCTCGTCGCGGGAAGGATCTACGACGGCGACGCAGCGGAGGAGACGATGCGAGGGTACCAGGACGGCACGAAGTCGTGCGAGGTGCCGGTGTACTTTGTCGATCCCGATGGAGAGAAGGGTCTGGAATTCGCGCGCTCGGCGGCGGCGAAACGCGCGAGCGAGACAAAGGATGGATCGAAGGAGAAAGGATTGCTCGAGATCGCACCGAATGTGTATTTTATGAGCGAATCGCGAGTGTACGAACTTTGTGATGGGTTGAAAGTGGCGTCGGTGCCGGGAAGGTTCGATGTGCTTTCGTACGAGGACGCGAGCGCAATTGGGAAATCGACGGCGAAGCGAAACGGCGAGACGACGGAAGATGACGTAACGTCCATGAAGGCGAGTTACAATGAATTGCCAAAGAATGATGTTGTGGATGTGTTGCTCACGCGCGATTGGCCCGCGGGTACGCTCGACGTGCACGGACGCGAGGTCGGGAGCGAGGCAAAGAGCGCGAGTTCGACTGGCAGTCCAGTGTCTCGGGCGTTGGCGCTGACGCTCGCGCCTAGGTATCACTTCGCGGGCTCGCATCCATTCTTCTTCGAGCGTGAGCCGTATATTAACTTAAAAACGGGCTCGAGTGATCCAGCATCGGCTCAGCCGTGGGTGACGCGCTTCATTAACATTGCGTACTGCGGCAACGCCGACGGCGAGAAATGGATGCATGCGTTGAAGATTGAACCTGGGTCGGTGATGGATCGCGCGCTGTTGCATAAGATTCCACCGGATACCGGTCCGAACCCGTATTTAGGCGCTTTAGGACAGAAGCGTCGAGCGGCGGATTTACAGCCGGACTGGCGCGACGGAGCAAAGAAACCGAAAACGGACGCTCGCGGCGGAAACCGCGACGCACGAGACATCAAGGGCGATTTAGACAAGACCATCTACGTGCGAAACTTGTCGTGGGACGCCGAAGAAGGCGCCATCGCGGAATTTTTTGGTGAATGTGGCGAATTGGTGGACCTCAGATTGGCGCGCAACCGAGACAACAACCGAAGTCGCGGTTACGGTTGGATTTCATTCACCACTGTGGAGGGAGCGCAAGCCGCTCTCGAGCGCAATCAAGCGTCGTTTTTCGGGAGAGATATCACGGTAGAGATGGCAAATGCACCATCGGAACGACAGCCGCGTCGGCCCACCCCGGGCGTCGCCCCGGGCGGATGCTGGTTCTGCTTGTCAAACGAGAAGGATTTGCACTTGGTAGCGAGCATAGGCTCCGAGTGTTTCGTGAGCATGGACAAGGGTGGTCTCACGCATGAGCACTGTCAAATAGTTCCCGTCGAGCACTTGCCGTGTTTTGCAAACGTACCCGAGAGCACGGCGACTGAAATGTGGAATTACATCGACGCGTTGCGTCGTTACGCCGAGTCAAAGAGTCACAAGCTCGTGATTTTCGAGCGTTATCTCGAGTTGCTGAGCAAAGGTGGAAATCACTGCCACATGAACTGTGTGCTCATCGAGGCCGATCGAGCGGTGCTCTCGGAGAAGATATTCAAGCAAGCGGCGAAACGTTTAGACTTTTCGTGGACAAAGCTCGAACCTCCGGCGAACGCCGCAGAAGCGCAAGCCGCGATCAAATCCGTCGCCGGCGACGGCGAATACTACGCCGTGCATCTTCCAGACGGTTGCATCTTGATCCGCTCTATCGAGAGAGGTGAGAAACACTGGATGCAGCTCGGTCGCGAAGTCATCTCTCACCTCATCAAGGCTCCCGAGCGCGCGAACTGGCAAAGTTGCATGGAGGACGAGGCGAAGGAAACCGAGCGCACGACCGCCTTCGTCGAAGCGTTCGATTCGTTCGACCCGATGAAGCAGGGATAACTAGGATGTTTGATTTGTAGTGAACAGTTAGTTAGTCACGCACCGCGCGCGTCCGATTCCTGACCGCGCCGGCGACGTCGTCCGCACACCTCGAAGCGCCCTTCGAGCGCCCTCGCGCGCCCGCGTCCATGGCGTCCGACGTCATGGCGCGCTCACACGCCGCCGACGACGGAAGCATGTTCAACCGTCCATGGCTCGCCTTCTACGACCGTCGCGCGAGACCACCGCCGTGCGCTGCGGATGTCCCCGCCATCCTTCGCGCTCTGGATGAAAACTCGCTCTGTGAAATCGCCTCGCGCCTCGGCCCGCGCGCGTTCGCTCGACTCGCCACGACGTGCGCGGCGTTTCGCGACTTTGTGTACGCGCACGACATCGACGTCTGGCGCGGTTTCTGCGTGGACGCGTTCGCGCACCGGGAGAGCGCGGCGGAGACGGCGGCGCGCAAAAGCAGACACGGGAGCTATCGCGCGATGTTCCAGCAGCGCTTGCGCTTGCGCACGGACGGGCTGTACGTCAGCAGGAACACCTACATCAAACCCGGGGCGAAGACGATGGAGAACGCGAAGTGCTGCCACTTGGTGGCGTATTACAGGTACTTTAGATTCTACCGCACGGGCGAATTCGTGTGCAAGACGTCGCCGCGGCGGCTGCGCGAAGAAGCCAAGCTTCTCAGGGATCGGGCGGCGTGCGCGCGCTCGAACGAGGTCTGCCACGGAGGATACACGATCGACGGTGAAGATCGCGTGCGCTGCGAGGCGATTCGACCGAAATCGAACGGCGAATGGAGCGCGACTTATTTTTGGGTTCGCCTTCGACAGAACAAGCCCGGCGCTTCGAACCGACTGGACGTCGTCAAGATAGCCATGGTTGACGGCGATAACGACCCCCCCACGCCCACAGAGGAAGAATGGCGCGCCGTCGACGACGAAGAGGCGCTCTACCGTCGCGGTTTAGGCATCTGCGCCCAAAAGTTCGACGGCACCGCGGAGGTTCGCGTCGCCAACCGCGGTCTCTCCACCCTCGTCTTCGTACCTTGGGATGAGGTCAACGTTCACGAGCTCAATAAGACGACCGAGGAGATGGACTTTTACTTCACCGGTTGAGCGCGCGCGGCGCCGTTTCTTTTTCATTTTTTTTCTAGTCTATTAGCCCATAGCTTCGCGAGCGCGCTGTACAACATCACGATTCCTAACGCTCGCGCGTCTCGCGCCGCGCTCGCCTCGCCTCCGCGGCGTCGCCGTCGATCTCGATCGATCGCCATTGTCGCGCTCTCCTCGCCTCGTCGCGGTCATGGACGCGGACGTCCCGACGTTCGACGACGAGGGTGGTCGCCAGCGCTCCCCCGAGCCCGACGTCGACGTCCGCGACGCCGCCGTCGACGCGAACGCGCCGCGCGACCCGTCGTCGACGGCGCCGCCGCGACCCGCCGACGAGGTCGATTCCACGACGATAACCACCGATGACGCCCGTTTCTTGATCGGCGCCAGGGGCGCGACGAAGCGCAAGCTCATGCGCGTCTCCGGCGCGCGGCTGGAGATCACCGCGATCGAGGGAGACGACGCGAAGGGGCAGAGACTGGACATTTCGGGGAGCGCGGCGGCGCGCGCGAAGGCGAAGCGATACGTGGAGTGGGTGCTGCGACAGCGAGTGGGGAAGATAATCGTCGATACGTCGACGGTGATGGAGGACGTGAGCGTGATGGAAGTGCCCGGGGACTGCACGGCGTACGTCACGGGGAAGGCGGGTCAGGGTTTGCGAAGGATCGAAGCCGACAACGGGACGCTGCTGTTCTTCGGCAAGCCGACGACGGATCCCGAGGACGCGCCGGAGAAGTTGATTATATGCGGGGATAGGAAAGGCAGGCGAGGGAGCGAGCTGCAGGTGATGAGTTCGATCGAGCGCAAGGTTCCCGGGACGTTCGTGGACGAGGAAAAGAAGCTGAAGATTAGGTTTGAGCAGCCGGGAGACGGGTTGGGAGACGGGTGGGGTTTCGACGTGTGGCCGTTCGCGAACGAGGAAGAGTTGAGTTTCGCGGTGGGGCGTGAGGTAGGTCGTCTCGATCGCGCGCGCGCGCGATGCGTTTTCTTTGACTTTACGCACGACGAGTAGATCCGTCCGGGGCAAAACCATGTCGGACGTTAGATCACTCGAGCTCTCTTTCGTGCGAAGAATGAATTCTGTCTGAAATATGCGGGTGTTTTCTGTCTCGCCGCTGTGGGCCAGTATGCCGTCCAGCGAGTGAACGCTTTCATGTCTACCCGTACATTCGTCAACCGCTCTTTATCGTTTTATCTTCTCTTCAAAGCGCGCTATGAAGGGAAACTGACCGAGTGTTTATTTTTCGACGCAGGGATCGACGCGAAAGAAAATCGCGAAGGCGTCCGGGTGCTCGTTTGAGTACGTCGGCATGCTCGGCATCATGGCTGGCGATCGTGACGAACGCGCGAGATGTTGGGACTACATTCGATGGTTGTTGAAGCAACAGAAAGGGACGTTGGGGACGGATATTGCGTTTAAAGATCGCAACGATGTCACCGTTTTCCCGTGTAAATCTGGCTTCGGCGGCATCAGCCGCATCTACGGCACAGGCGGCGCCACGCTCCGGCTCATCGAACAAAACACTGGTACGTTTTGCTTCAACATACCCGATCCGGATGACGAGCCAGAGAAAGAGCTAGTGCTCATTTTCAGTCACGATAAGGGCGCGCGGTCGCGGGCTAGAGACGCCATGCGCGACGTCTTGAACGGCCATCGAGTGTCGGCGAATGGCGGCGGGAACGGTGGCCAGCAACGATGCTATGACTTTAGCGTTGGTCGATGCCGACGCGGTGATAGCTGCAAATGGGCGCACATCGTTCCACCAGGCCCGCCGGGTCCATCGCGAGGAGGCGATAGAGGGCGAGGAGGACCGAGTCGCGGAGGAGGACCGCGCCGCGACGACAGAAAACCGTACAGTCGCCCCAACGATACCTGGGGAGCGATGGCGGACAGATTAGGATGAAAACGTATTGTTACGCTGTGCATGTAATTGTGTTAAAGCTCGCTGTTATCGTGCGCCCTGCGCGATGCAAATTCTTCAAACTCGCGCGTGCCTCGCTCGAGCTTCGCGCGTTCGTTGTCGTCCTCCATCGACGCGTACGCTTTGCTCAAGATTTCTCGCGCCTCCTTCAGGCGCGATTCGTCGTTGCGATAAATGAAACGCACAAAATCCAAAAAATGGTCGGCGAATTCGGGTTCGTGTTCGATCGCCGCGCGGTAGTGCGCATCCACTTCAAGTGCCGCAGCGCCAAGCAACTTTTCCTCGCACGCTGCCAATAAATGATACGCCTGTCCAAAGTTCTCCGCTAGCTTCAGCGCCTGTTGCGCGTCCTCCACGCACGCACGGTAATCTTTCTTCGCGCGATGCACTTTTCCTCGACTAAAATACAATCCAGGCGCCTGTCGAACCGTATTCAACGCCTCGTTGTACGACGCCATCGCGTCGTCCAATCGCCCATCCTCGTATTGATTCGACGCCAACGCTTCCCACGACAGCGCATCTCCCGGTTTCGCCTTTGTCGCGCGCGCGTAATACACCTCCGCTCGCGCTCGATCTCCCCGAACCGCGCTCCACAGATCACCGAGCGCGATCGCCGCGTCCGCGTATTCTGGCCAGTGTCGCAGCGCGAGCTCGAAACTCTCTCGCGCGAGCTCGAACCCGCCCGGCGCGCGCCTCGCGAACGTCTCTCCCACTCCGTACAGCGCGGGCGGGAAATTCATCTTGGACGACAGCGCGGCGACGTAGCACGCGAGCGCGGTGTCGTGCGCGCCGCGCTTCAGGTGCGCGTTCCCGGCGGTGTTGGCGCGACGGTGTCCGCTCTTGTGCTCGGGACATTTCGACACGTCCACGGTCGACAGCGCGGCGTGCAGGTTCGGAGGGAGGTTCGGAAGGTTCGGCAGCACCGGTGTGTGCGCGCGCGCGGCGCAGGCGAGCGCGAGAAGCGCGAGCGCGCACGCGAGGACGACGCGGAGACCGCGATGGGCCATCACCGTGGAGGCGCGAAGTGACGACGGGGACGACGGAACGCCCCGCTCGAGACTCCGACGCGTGTGATCGTCGCGATGAGCGATGAAACGCGGAGGGTGATGAGTATAGCTTGTGTGTCATTCTTAATATCAACGCCGCGGCGGGGCGAAAAGATTAGAGCACCGTGAGCTCGCGCTCCTTGGTACGAACGGTTCGGTCCCATCGCTCTCGCGACATTTCCAAAACATTCGGATACCGCGTGCCGTCGCCGCTAATTTTGCAACCCGGGGTGAACCAGAACAAAATATTTCTACCTAGTATCTCTCGTAAGTTGGCGAGCAAACCGAGAGAGTACGGATGCTCGACGACGGTGGGGATGTTGTTGTATCTTGAACGCACGCCTTCGTAGTGCTCGATGGTCGTCTTATTGTTCACCACGAGTCGCACGTGCCACACGAAGAGTGCGGCGAGGGCGATCGTGAGCGTACACGTCACCACCAAACACCCGATGACGAGCGAGGAAGCTTTGTAGTCGTCAACCTTGGATCCGCGCGGGCTGAAGATTTCGGTCGCCGCAAAATTTCCGAGATGGTACGCCGCTTGGCACAGCGAAATCGTGGCGTACAACAAAAACAAGAAGAAACTCTTGTAATTATAGTGTCCCACGCAGTTATTCACCCATACGCAGTGATGATCCATGCGCAACACGCACCGCTTACACACGCGACAGTGATGCGTCCGCGGCGGTTTGTGCCGTTCGCACTTTTGACAAAATCGAAATCCGCCGCCTTTCCGTTTCGCCTCCACGAGCGCGTCTCCCTCCTCAACCTTGGGCACGTAATCCCCCGGAACCCTCCCCGGATCCCTCAACACCGTGCACGCGTACATCACCAGCCCCAGCCCCGCGGTGAGCGCGAAGACGAGCTCCGCCAGCCCTCCCGCGTGGCCTTGGCGAAACGCGTACGTCTTCGTCGTCTCGTACACGTAAGAGTACATCCCCAGCACCAGCACCACCGGCAGGTTCAGTTTCCCCACGCATCGTCGCACGCACGTCCGCGCGCGTCCCCTTCGGTTCATTCCGACGTTCTCCGCCATCGCGTTCGTCGCGCCGCGTTATCCGCCCACGATCCCGATCGCGCCCTCGCCCGTCTACCGTCGCACGCTCCCGCACTTACAATTCGCTCCGCACTTACAATTCGCTCCGCACCGGCAATCCTTCCACGGGCACGCGCTCCCCGCGCTTCCGCACGCGCCGCGCGCGGCGCCACCGCTCGATTGCGCGCAACTCGCGTGCGGCGTTTGCGGCGCCTTGGGCGTCGCTTTCGACGACTTCGAGCCGCCGAACAGGTTCGCGAGGACGCCCATGTGCGCGTCGCGCGCGCCGTTCGTCGCCCGGTCGCCGGCGCGGCGGAGATCGATCGAAGCGCGCGCGGCGATCGTCGACGAGTGGCGCTCGACAGCGCGCACCGCTCGACACTGCGCGACGGCGCGCGCGATGTCGACGGCGACGCGCCCGGACGCGCGCGCGGCGCGCGCGGGATGGCGCTCGGGACGTCGCGCGCGCGCGTCCGGACGCGCGCGCGCGTCGGGGGCGACGAAGGCTGGGGAAGGCGACGCGTTTCGAGGAACGCTGGACGCGGTCGCCGTCGCGACGCTTCGCGCGCTCGGTGGCGTCGCGCGCGACGTCGCGGGGAACGCGAACGCGAGGCCCGCGCGGTTTCCGCGAGGACCGCGCGAGGACGTGGCGCTGGAGTTGGTGTACGATCCGTTGATGTTTTTGGAACGCGCGAGCGAGGCGCACGGCGACGCGGTCGGGCTGACGCTCGCGGGAGAAAACGTCGTCCTCGTCAGCTCGCCGGCGCTGGCGAGAGCGGTTTTGGTGGATCAGAGCGAATGTTTTCAAAAAGATGGCACGGCGTTCTTTCCCGGATCGTCGTTGGCGGGGAATGGGTTGTTGGTGAGCGACGGCGAGACGTGGGCTCGACAGCGACGGTTGAGTAATCCGGCGTTTCGCAAGGCGGCGGTCGAGACGTACGCGCGATGCATGATTGAGGTTGGTGAGAGATTAGTGAATAAGACGTGGTCGAGGCGGGGAAGGCGGGACGTGTACGCGGATTTTAACGATGCGACGTTGGAAATCGTGGCGAGTGCGTTGTTCGGGGCGGACGTCGTCGGTGCGAGAGCGAGTACGATCAATGGTGCGATTAAGGATAGCTTTGAATTTTTTGGTCGGCGAGCGGCGACGGGAATGATTATTCCCGAGTGGGCGCCGACTTTTGATAACGTCCGGTACAACGATGCGGTGAAAAGACTCGACGAGGAGGTGTACAGTATCATCGCCAAACGTCGCCGAGCCATGGCGAGTGGAGATCAAAAGAATGAATTGGACTTGCTCGATCGTTTGTTGCTTGAAAAGGATGAGAACGAGGGTGACGGCAACGACGCGACAGGGATGTCGGACAAAGCCCTTCGCGATGAGCTCATGACACTCATGGTCGCTGGACAAGAGACGAGCGCAATTTTGTTGTCGTGGGCGTGCGCGCTCATCGCTGAAAGGCCAGATGTGGGCGATAAGATAGCCACCGAGGTCCGAGAACACTTGAAAACCAAGAGCAATACTAGCTCGTCGCTCGATGCGAGTGATTTCGCGAAACTTCCGTACACCGAAGCGTGTATCCTCGAGACGCTTCGCATTCGTCCGCCAGCCTACATGGTGGGTCGATGCGCCGCGAGAGATGTGGAGCTTCGACCGGATGTGTTCATTACGAAAGGAACCACCGTTCTGATCGCTCCGTATCTGATTCAAAGAGATTCGAAGTATTGGAACGACCCCAAAGCGTTCAGACCCGAACGCTGGTTGGTGAAAAGTCCGTATTCGGAAGGAACATTGGCGCGCGATGCGTTGAAAAATCTCGGACCGAATGACGCATACTTCCCGTTTGGAGGCGGACCTCGCGTGTGCATCGGCACTGGGTTCGCTATGATGGAGAGTGTTCTTTTACTCGCACTTATTTGCAACGCGTGCGAACTACGCCTTCCCCCGGGA
>Ga0222715_10003396_pt1 | contig 14223 bp, 13 predicted proteins | sample C33_9DmetaG_FD_165056 | JGI IMG/M metagenome (GOLD analysis project Ga0222715, IMG submission 165056) | Estuarine water microbial communities from San Francisco Bay, California, United States - C33_9D | ecosystem: Environmental > Aquatic > Marine > Unclassified | place: USA: California...
AATGACACCTAGGTCGCCAGTATGCATCCATCCGTCAGAGTCGATGGCATCTGATGTGCGTTCAGGCTCATTCCAATAGCCCTTCATTACGCAATAGCCGCGGGTGCAAAGTTCGCCCTGTTGTCCTGGCGGCACAGTGTTTCCTTCTGCGTCGATGACTTTTACCTCTGTGTGAGGTTGGATACGGCCGACGGTTGAAACCCGACGTTCTAAAGGGTCCGATATTGAGGTTTGGAAGGAAACGGGGCTTGTCTCTGTCATCCCGTAAGCAATGGTGATGTCTTTTAGGTTGAGTTCAGAAACACAACGTTTCATTACCTCGATGGGGCAGGGTGCACCTGCCATTACACCAGTGCGCAAGGCATCAAGGTTAAGAGATTTTATATCAGGATGCTGTAAACAGGCTACAAACATCGTAGGCACACCATAAATTGACGTGCACCTTTCGTTTGCTAGAGCAGACATGGTTGCTATCGGATCAAAACCTTCGCTTGGGAACACCATTGCTGCACCTGTTGAGATACAGCCAAGTACACCCATAACCATGCCAAAACAGTGGTAGAGTGGGACAGGAATGCAAAGTCTGTCTAATTCAGTGAAATTCTGAGCATCAACCACGAACCGGCCATTATTAAGAATATTTACATGCGTAAGAGTTGCGCCTTTTGGAGCTCCAGTAGTGCCACTGGTGAATTGGATATTGATTGCATCATCAGGACTTAAACTCTCTGAGATAGCATCGAGTTCGTTTGTTTTATTTTTCCTGCCTGACTGAACAACATCACCAAAATTCAACATCCCGGAAATTGTTTCATCACCCATGCAAACTATGGATCTCAGGTGAGGTAGAACAGAAGACTTCAATGCGCCTGGTTTTGCTGATGCTAATTCTGGAGCAAGCTCCTGTATCATTGCCACGTAGTTACTTGTTTTAAATGCAGCGGCAGTGACAAGACAGGCACACTCTACCTGGTTAAGAACATATTCCACCTCAGCAAGGCGATAAGCAGGGTTGATAGTGACTAATATCAGTCCCACCCGGGCAGTTGCGATTTGTGTTAGAAGCCACTCGTAGCGATTGGGTGACCAAATACCGACCCGGTCACCGGTTTTTAGTCCAAGGTTTAGTAATCCTGCAGCGAGAGCATCTGCTTCCGTGTCCAATTCTGCCCAGCTTCGCCGGATGCCCTGCTCCGGAAATACCGCAGCATCTCTATCAGGGAATTTGGCAACGGTTTCCTTAAAGGCCTCAGAAATTGTCTTTCGCCATAATTTAACATTGGTTGGTCCGACGACATGCGATTTTCCATTTCTGGGCGACAGATCCACAGTTTGGTTGTTTACTGGATCGCTCATCGGTGCCTCCATGATATTACCTAATCGAATTTAGCCAATTTGGACGCTGAGACGCTAGGGTTAACGAAATGCAAAATGTTGCTGTTGCTGCTGTAGACTGGGGCACGTCCAGTTTTCGCCTCTGGCTGCTAGATCAAACGGGTATGCCCTTAGCCGAGGTTAGAGGCGACCAGGGTATGGCTGCACTTAAGCCCGAAGACTATGGGGTTGTGCTTCAAACGGCGTTAACTAAAACCGATGCGCCCGCAGATGCACCTGTCATAATTTGCGGCATGGCGGGAGCTGCACAGGGCTGGCGACCAGCACCTTATTTTGACTTGCCAGCGGATCTATCAGTTCTGCATGAGCAAGCATGCTCAGTGGACGGAATGGGACGTGACATTCGAATTCTTCCCGGCCTTGCACAGCGAAATCCGAATGCGCCAGATGTGATGCGTGGAGAGGAAACGTTGCTCCTCGGAGCGACGCTGGCGCAAGGCATTCAAGAACGCACCGTTTGCTTACCTGGCACTCACTCAAAATGGGCGTCTATTATTGGAGGCAATGTCAAATCTTTTGGTACTGCGATGACCGGGGAAATTTTTGGTTTGCTCGCAAAATCTTCAACTCTCAGTCATTTTATAGAACTTAGGGAGGAGGTTTCACAAAACTCCTCCTTTTCTAGTGCAGTTGCCGAAAGCCTTGATGCCCCAGAGGCGCTTCTTCGGCGGCTATTCAGTGTGCGTTCTGGTCCTCTGTTGTTTGGTGAGAAGGTTGCCAAAGAGGCTGCTGCCCGGCTTTCTGGGCTTCTTATTGGGTCCGAAATAGCAGCTTTTCGGGCGGAAACTGAAGACGTACTTTTGGTTGCGAGTGGCAAACTTGCGAATGCCTATGCGCGAGCCTTGGGAGTTGCTGGGGTAAAGTTTGATCAAATCGATGCAGAAGTGCTCACTCGATCAGGTTTGGCCTATGCAGCAGGTCGAATTTGGCCAGAAAGGTTTGTGAGATGAGCACTTGGAAAGACCTGCAGCCAAAACTAGTCGCTATTCTTCGTGGGGTTACACCAGACGAAATCATCCCTATTGCGGAGGGACTAATCGGAGAAGGATTTAGAGCGCTCGAGATTCCTCTAAATTCCCCAGACCCATTTACTTCTATTGAACGGCTTGTGCGTTTTTCGGAAGGTCTTGAATGTCTAATTGGGGCTGGTACCGTTCTAACACCTCAAGATGTACGCCGTGTCTGTGACGTAGGAGGCAGTCTGGTTATAGCGCCCAATTGCAACGGTGAGGTAATTAAGGAAAGCGTGGCTTTGGGCATGACAACGGTACCAGGCGTATTTACTGCAACAGAAGCCCTGGCTGCTCTGTCTTGGGGCGCTCATGCTCTGAAGTTCTTTCCTGCTTCACTGCTCGGAGCTGCTGGGATCAAGGCAATTTCTGCAGTTTTGCCTGATGGTACCGACATGATAGCGGTTGGTGGTGTTTCTGATAAAGATATAACAGGCTACAGAGCTGCAGGAATTATGGGTTTTGGTCTCGGTTCAAGCCTGTATAAGCCCGGCGATTCAGTGATCGACGTTATTTCGCGAGGCCGTGCTGCCATAGCGGCCTACAATTCTGGAGGAAGTCAGTGATAGATATTCTGCAAGTGGCAACTCTGCCCCCCGCGCTTTTAGAGCGCCTCTCAAAGAACTACCGGATACACGACTGTGTGGATGGTAAGGGAGCAGATGAACTCCTATCAAAGGTAGGGCCAAATATTCGTGGCATTCTTGCCGGTGGTACGCAAGGTCCAGACGCGAATCTAATTGGGAGCCTGCCAAACCTGGAGATCATCGTATCGCATAGCGTTGGTTTTGATGCCACTGACGTCGTCGCCGCCCAGTCCCGCGGAGTCATCGTAACTCATACTCCCGAAGTGTTGACTGGCGATGTTGCTGATCTTGCCATGACGCTGATTTTAATGGTGACCCGAAGAGTAGGAGAGTCAGAGCGTTTTCTTCGCCGAGGTGAATGGTTGAAGAGGCGAATGGATTTTGGTGTTACGGTTAAGGGAAGAACTCTTGGCATACTCGGCCTGGGTCGAATAGGTAAGGCGGTTGCCCGACGGGCTGAAGCCTTTGGTCTCAATGTAGCCTTCCACGACATTCAACCTTTGGGCGATCTGCCATACCGACATTATCCAACATTACTGGATTTGGCCGAGGCCAGTGATATTTTGCTAGTTGCTTGCGAAGGTGGTCCGGCTAACCGAGGTCTTGTCAATCGCGCTGTGTTGGAAGCGTTGGGACCGAAAGGCTACCTCGTAAATACTGCGCGTGGTCCTATCGTGGACCAGGATGCCCTCATCGCTGCACTGCAAACGGGTCTTATTGCTGGGGCAGGACTAGATGTCTTTGATGGGGAGCCATCAGTGCCAGATGCACTTCTAGATATGGAGAATGTAGTTTTAACTCCTCATATCGCGAGTTCGACCCACGAAACGCGCCGAGCAATGGCCGATCTGGTTGTAGCCAATCTTGATGCGCACTTTTCCGGTAAGGCAGTTCTAACGCCAGTTCCACGTCAGATATCTTAGGGAGAGACGTTATGGGCCGTTGTTATAATGGTGTCTGGCCTGTTGCTCCGACACCGTTTCATGAAAATGGATCCCTTGATCTAGAAGGCATGAAGAGGGTTATCGATTGCATGATCGATCAAAAGGTCGATGGTATCTGCATTCTGGCTAACTTCTCTGAGCAGTTTCTTCTCAGTGATGATGAACGGGCAACCTTGACACGCCTCTGCTTAGAGCATGCGGCGGGCCGCGTTCCAATCATTGTCACCGCCTCTCATTTTTCCACCGGTGTGGTCGAGGCTAGGGCTCGTGAAGCCGCTGCTATGGGTGCAGCTATGCTGATGTTAATGCCGCCTTATCACGGAGCACTTCTTAAGGCTGATGAGGAGGGTATCGTTGAGCACTATGCCCGCGCGTCAGATGCTGGAAAAATTCCTATCATGGTCCAGGATGCCCCAATTTCGGGCGTCAGTATGTCTGTTCCCCTAATGGTTCGAATGGCGCGGGAGATTGAACAGGTAAAGCTTTTTAAGATTGAAATGCCAGGCACAGCTGCCAAGCTTCGCGCTCTGATTGAGGCCGGGGGTGATTTCATTGAAGGCCCCTTTGATGGAGAAGAGGCCATTACTTTGATGGCAGATATGGACGCGGGGGCAACTGGTTCCATGACTTCTGCAACACTCCCGGACTTGATACGCCCTGCTGTCATTGCGCATTTGGAGGGCCTTCGCGATGAGGCGCGCCAAATTTATAAAAACCTGTTGCCGCTGATAAATTTTGAAAATCGTCAGTGCGGTTGGCGTTCAACAAAGGCTGTCATGCAGGCAGGGAACGTTTTTAAATCTGACTATGTTCGACATCCAACTCGACCGCTTCATCCTCAGACAAAAGCAGAATTGCTGGAACTTGCGCGTGAATCAAACCCCATTGCGTTGACCTGGGGTCTATAATTTTAGCTTATCCCGCGGCAATTAATTCGCCGTGGAGTTGATTTGTTGGAAGTGCGAGCTCAACGATTTTAGGCGCGATAGAGGTGGGCGGATTGTGTCCCAAAGGGTCTTCTCCCGGAAATGCTTCGGCCCGAAGAGCGGTTCGCATTACACCAGGATCGATAAGGTTTATCTTAAGCTTGGTGTGTGCAACCTCTTGCGCCCAGCTACTCACGATCGTTTGAAGCGCTGCTTTACTGGCCGCGTAAGGTCCCCAGAAGGGCTGACCTGATGCGGCAATGCCAGCAGTCACTACGATTACTCTACCAGCCGTAGATTGCTGCAAAAGTGCTTCAAAATTTCGAATTAGACGCCAGTGGGCAGTTAGATTGGAAGCAATGATGCGCTCAAAAAGTTCTGGCGTGAAATGAGCAATCGGAGACAGCTGGCCAAGAATTGCCGCTGTTTGTACTAGAATATCGAGACGTCCGTATCTCTCCGCAACACCAAGAGCGAGCCGATCTTGAGCTTCTCCATCTAGAAGATCGACAGGTGCAATAACAGCTTTACCCCCTGCAGCGCCGATCCTATCGTGAATTTCTTCAAGAGCTCCCTGCGTTCGAGCAACAAGCAGCACTTCTGCCCCTGAATTTGCTAACGCTTCAGCTGTGGCGGCGCCAAGTCCCCGAGAAGCGCCAGCAACAAGGGCGACGCGGCCTGCGAGAGGTTTTTTGTCACTCATTCCGCGGCCTGTTCTATGGGCAAGCCACTAGATGCTCCGATTAATCCCTCATCTTGGTCTACAAGTCGGCTTGGGTATTCTCCGGTAAAACAGGCATCACAATATTGCGGCTGCTTTGCGTTGCGCCCCATTTTTTCGCCCATTGCTCGATACAGGCCATCTAGAGACACGAAAGCCAAACTATCGGCTTTGATCTGTTTCGCCATCTCTTTCACCGAAAAGCGCGCTGCTAAAAGCTCGGACCGGTCGGGAGTATCAATGCCGTAGAAGCAAGGATTGGTCGTTGGTGGGCTTGATATGCGCATATGCACTTCAGCTGCACCTGCTCTGCGAACCAAATCCACAATCTTTGCAGAGGTAGTACCTCGCACAATTGAGTCATCGACCAGCACGACGCGCTTGCCTTTAAGCACACTGGCGTTTGCGCTGTGCTTCATCCGAACACCTAGGTCTCGAATTGACTGGGTCGGCTGGATAAAGGTCCTACCAACGTAATGGCTCCGAACAATGCCTAGCTCAAATGGAACGTTGGCCTCTGCTGCATATCCAATTGCTGCTGGGACCCCAGAGTCGGGAACCGGTACGACGATGTCAGCACCTCCTGCAGGATGAGATTCCTGTGCAAGTTCTTTACCTATGTTTTTGCGTGCTTCGTACACAGAGTGCCCACCGATTATGCTATCGGGTCGGGCAAAGTAGATATGCTCGAATATGCACGGCTTTGGAACGGCAACTGGAAATGGTGTGAGGCTGGAAATTCCATTGTCATCGATAACCACCATCTCACCGGGGTTTAATTCGCGCACGAACTCAGCACCTAAAAGATCAAATGCGCAACTTTCACTGGCTAGGACATAAGCGTCACCACCACCAACGGCTTGACCCACGATTCTGCCAACTGCCAATGGACGAACACCCATCGGGTCACGGACACCAATCAGTTTCTTTGGGCTCAGTGCGACGAGGGAATAGGCCCCATCCATCTGCATGAGCGCGTCTACAACCCTCTCGGCTAATGTCGAGCGCACGCTGCGAGCAATTAAATGGATTATGACTTCTGTGTCGCTGGACGATTGGAAGATCGATCCCTCCGACACTAAGCGATGCCGGATCTTTAGAGCATTGGTTAGATTGCCATTGTGGGCTACTGCAAAGCCCCCAAAAGCGAATTCAGCAAACATTGGTTGAATGTTGCTGGTCATGTCCTCACCAGTGGTGGCATATCGGTTATGACCAATTGCTCCGCCACCCTTAAGACCTTCAATGCGTTCAGGCGAGCCGAAAACACGCTCCACGTGCCCTCGACCCTTTCGAGAATAAAAACGGCCTTCGGAACGGTCATGGGATACAATCCCACTTGCCTCTTGCCCTCGGTGCTGCAGTGCATGCAGGCCGAGTGCTACAAGCTTAGCGGCCCCTACCGCGTTCCATACACCTACTATAGCGCACTCTTCATGTAGCTTATCGTCGTCGGCATAGGCAGGGCGGCGCATCTCAATCATTGGGTAAGTCTCCGGCGACTATGCTTATTTTGCATCGCGAATCAGCTTGTCCATTGCCTTGCGTTCATTGGCATTATAGCCATTCGAATTATTTTGTTCTTGGGTAGTCGCTTTCGGCGCAATCAATCCGTCGAGTAACTTGTTGTCAGCAGTCTTTTTTGCAACGTCAGCAGCATCACGGCCCCTGGCTCGCCATTCCTTAGGCAAAGCCTGCTCTAGCATTATTGATGCTTCTTTAATCAATGGGGTTGTCTTCGCCTTTGTGATCCATTCTGGGTGGTCACGCTCTGGTATGGTCCAGGCAAGTGCTAAGTAAGCCACCACAACAATTAGTGCTCCACGGCCAAGGCCAAACATAAGTCCGAGTGATCTATTGATTGCTCCCAGTCCATCGGCGCTTTCGAATGCTCGAGAGATTGCTCGACTGAAGATAGCAAGAATTAGAAACGTACCAACAAACAGGAGGGCACCAGCAGCAACGTCAGCTATCAGGGGGGAAGGGATGTAACGGCCTACTGGCTCGCGCGCGATTGAATACAATGTGATGGTTGCAGCACCTGACCCTATCCAAACTCCAATGCCCAGTATTTCGCGCAGCAAACCATGCATGAACGCAAGGATCCCGCTTAGCAGCACTATGGCGGCGACAATCAAGTCAAGTGTGTGGAGACTGCTAAACATTGGAGCCGAATCACTTATCACTCATCGTAGCGGTTCGCCCAATCTGATGTTTTCGGCGCTTTAAGCAAGGGCTGAGCGGCAATCAATTGAACTAAGTTGTCAATTCTGTTGATTTTAGTAATGCGCAAGCGGGAAGATTTTATTTCGCTTGGAACCGCGGCCTCCGCAAACCCGAGACGTTCTGCTTCATCCAAACGTGATTTAGCCTGAGGAGCAGGGCGAACTTCTCCCGATAAGGCAAGCTCGCCGTAAAATATGCATTCACTAGGAGCGGGGCGCTCTAACAAAGCGGAAACGAGTGCAGCAGCAGCAGCTAGGTCTGCTGCTGGCTCTTCTAGTTTTAGTCCTCCAGCGACTGACAGGAAGACATCGCGTCCTGAGAAGGGGAGGCCTGCACGGCTCTCAAGAACAGCTAACGTCATCGCTAGTCTTGCAGAGTCCCAACCTACGACGGCACGTCTGGGAGAGGCAGGGCTTGGAGCGCCTACAAGCGCTTGAACTTCTACTAGAAGTGGTCGAGCACCACGAAAACCTGCAAAGACGGCAGCACCTGTTACTGGGTCACGACCTTGTCGTTCCGCTAAAAAAAGTGTTGATGGGTTAGGCACTTCCTTGAGGCCTAATCCTGTCATTTCGAAAACGCCAAGGGCATCTGCCGGGCCAAAGCGATTTTTCACAGCTCGCAAGATGCGATAATGCTGGCTTGCGTCACCCTCAAAATACAATACGGCGTCGACCATATGCTCGAGCACCCGAGGACCAGCGATCGCTCCATCTTTTGTAACATGGCCAACTAATACGAGAGCTGTATTAGAGCGCTTCGCTGCAGCAATCAGGACTTGGGCCGATGCCCGAACTTGAGCGACTGAGCCTGGTGCTGACTCTACACCCTCAGCGTACATAGTTTGGATCGAATCAATTACAATTAGCTTTAGATTTTTAGAGTTGCTTATCGTTGCCGCTGCAGCATCAGCTGAGGTGGCTGCTGCTAACCCAACCGTTGCTTCAGCAAGCCCGAGCCTTTCGGCTCGCCCACGTATCTGATCAATTCCTTCTTCGCCAGAAACATAAACAACCTCATGTCCAGCATTTGCCACGCCGCCAAGTGCCTGAAGAAGGAGAGTTGATTTTCCAATACCTGGATCGCCGCCCAATAGCGTTACGCCTCCCGGAACCAATCCACCGCCAAGGGCCCGATCTAGTTCTTGGATGCCAGTGGATGTTCTGGGAGGTGGAGGGTTGCCGCCTGCCAACGGTTCCAGTGGCAATGGCGATGTGCGGATTTTCGCCCGCGCTGCTGTTGCCTTGGTTCCACCAATGGGTGCCGTGCTTAGAGACCCTGGTTCTTCAATAATGGAATTCCATGCCTCGCACGATTCACACTTGCCCGACCATCGACCAGTGACAGATCCGCAGGATTGGCAAACAAAGCGAGAAGTGCTGCGAGCCACGTTATTATTGCCTGACGGTCATTTGAATTGGCCCTTCGCCCCGACCATGGACAAACTGTTCGACGAATTCATTTCCAGGGAAATCAAGCTGGGCAACAGGAGCGTGCCAAATGATCTGTCCTTCATAGAGCATTGCCACTTTGTCTGCGATTGTGCGGGCACTGGCCATGTCATGGGTAATGGTTACTGCTGTCGCGCCCAGGTCGCGGACACACGACACTATAAGTTGGTTTATGACATCACTCATTATGGGGTCGAGACCAGTTGTGGGCTCGTCAAAGAAGATAATTTCAGGTTCGTTAACAATGGCGCGAGCAAGAGCAACGCGTTTCTGCATCCCGCCCGATAATTCTGAAGGCGAGAGGTCTGCAACCGTTTTATCGAGTCCAACGCGTCCAAGGACATCTATTGCGCGAGATCTGGCAATGCTCCCTCGGGCGGCACCTGTCTGGATAAGGCCAAAGGCCACGTTTTCCCACACAGAAATACTATCAAAAAGAGCTCCGCCCTGAAAAAGCATCCCTATTTTGGCATTCACGGCTTCCCGATCTCGGGCCGAGCAACCAACTATGTCTTGGTCGTCAACTATGACCTGACCAGTGTCCGGCTTCGTGATCCCAAGAACAGATTTAATGAGGACTGACTTTCCGGATCCAGATCCGCCAATTACAACAAGGGACTCACCTTTCTCAACATTCAGGTTGATGCCCTTGAGTACCTGTTTCGGTCCAAACGCTAAATGAACGTCGCGCCAGGTGATTTTTGACGACTTAGTCATTTAGAAAAAAAGCTTTCAGTAATTACGTAATTGGCGACCAAAATTAAGATTGCAGAGGACACCACGGCGTTTGTGGTTGCTATCCCAACTCCTTGCGCCCCTCCACGGCTCATATAACCGTGATAACATCCCATCAAAGTCACGATGAAGCCAAAAACACCAGCTTTTACGAGACCGGAAACTACATCTAACGTCTCAACAAAACTCCAAGATTGCTCGATGTACCCTACAGCATTGAAACCTAATCTATAGACGCCAACTAGGTATCCACCGAATACGCCTATTATGTCCCCAATCAGTACCAAAATAGGTAGCATTGTCAGTCCGGCAAGGATCCTTGGTACCACCAAATATTTCATTGGATGTGTTGAAAGAGTCGAAAGCGCATCGATTTGTTCTGTCACGCGCATGGTGCCGATTTCGGCTGCCATAGACGCTCCAATTCGTCCCGCTACCATTAAGCCTGCTAAAACTGGGGCAAGCTCACGTGTCATTGACAGAACAACAACGTTGGCGACGGCGCTTTCAGCTGAAAATCTGGCAAAGCCCGTGTAACTCTGAAGGGCAAGAACCATCCCGGAAAAAAGCGTTGTGAGAGCAACCACTGGTAGGCAGTAGAAACCGACCTCTATCAGCTGGCGGATAATTTGCTTGCCGTGAAAAGGTGGGCGGAAACAATGGGACAGCCCGCTGCCGGCAAAGACTGCTACTCGTCCCGTAGCTGCCAGGAAGGTAAGGACAACGCTGCCAATGCCAGAAAGTAGTTTCATAAATCGACTTTATAATGGCGGGCGTATCGATGGCCAATGCTTGTTAGTATCTCATAGCCTATGGTACCAGCCGCGTCTGCTAGGTCGTCGGCAGACTGTTGGCTGCCAATAATTTGAGCGTAGAGCGCCGAATTAAGAAGTTTTTCGGGTAAATGGCTCACGTCGACTGCAATCAAATCCATTGAAACGCGACCAATAATAGATGCAGGCTCGCCACAGATGAAGACATGCCCAAGATTGCTTAGAGAACGTTGTAGGCCGTCAGCATATCCAGCGGCAATCGTAGCTATAACTGTTCCAGCCTTAGCTCGCGCGGTCGCTCCATATCCAACGTTTTCATCTTTACTAAGTTGCCTGATCTGCAGGATCCGAACATCTAAGCTAACGACGGGATGCATCGGGTTGGCGCTGCCTGGAATTGGGTTAAGTCCATAGAGGGCCATTCCTGGCCGCGTGCTATTTTGAAGAAATGCACCACCGAGGAAAACTCCACTGGAATTTGCAAGGCTTCGTCGCACTCCGGGTGAGATGTCCTTAGTAGACCGTTCAAAACGAATAAGTTGCTCGTGGTTCATGGGATGAGCTGCATCGTCGGCACAGGCCAAATGGCTCAAAACTTCTTCAATTTTTCCTAGTTTTACTGAATCAAGCTCATTCCATAATTTTTTGATAATAGTGTCTTCGAAGCCTAGGCGCGTCATGCCGGTATCGATTTGAACAGCGGCCCGAGGAGCATTGCTTGCTTCTGTCCAATAGCCTAACGCCTGTTCGTTATTGAGCGATACCACGAGGTCGGCTGCTACTGCCGCTTCAAGTCCCTCAGGCAGCAGAGGTGAGAGAACAACGATATCGGCGCTTGGCAATATTTGTCTTAGATCTAAACCTTCTTCGACTTGGGCCACATAGAATCGACGTGCACCTGCGTTCCAGAGAGTTGGAGCCACTTTTTCTACACCTAGGCCGTAAGCATTCGCTTTCACTACAGCTCCGGTCGTCGCTCTGTCAGATCTGTTAGCCAGTATCTGCCAATTGGCTTTGATGGCGTTCAGGTCAACAGTAAGAACGCCAGCCGCTTGGTTAGAAATCTGGGTAATCGCCGCCATGTGTTTCTAGGTCACTGAATTTAGTGCGGGCACCGTCGAATGCCAGTTCAATTTTGTCAGTCGGGCCATGGCGTTGTTTTGCTATTATCACTTCTGCCTTTCCATGCACACGCTCCATTTCCGACTGCCACTGAACATGTTCTTCAGAGCCCTCAGGCGGCTCCTTACGCTGCAAGTAATAATCATCTCTATAAATAAACATTACCACATCGGCATCCTGCTCAATTGAGCCTGACTCTCGAAGGTCTGCAAGCTGAGGCCGCTTATCTTCACGTTGTTCAACAGCACGGGAGAGCTGGGAAAGTGCGAGAACAGGTACGTTTAGTTCTTTGGCAATGGCCTTGAGGCCCCGAGTAATTTCAGAGATCTCTTGGACGCGATTGTCAGCTCGTGCCGTTCGTGGTGGCTGCATCAGCTGTAAGTAATCCACGACGATTAGATCGAGACGTTTTTCGGTTCGAAGTAGACGTCTGGCGCGAGTTCGGAGAGAAGTAACAGTGATAGCTGGCGTATCATCCATGAACAGTCCGAGCCGTGCCAGATCTTCGGATGCCTCAAACACTTTGTCAAAATCGTGCTGGTCAATCTCACCCCTGCGGATTTTGTCTGAGGGCACACCGGTCTCTTCTGCCAATATCCTTAGAGCAAGCTGTTCCGAAGACATTTCTAATGAGAAAAGCGCTATCACGTGGCCCCGTTCCGTTTCGCCATCTAGGACTTTGGCCTTCGCAGCATTGAAAGCGATATTCACGGCAAGCGAGCTCTTCCCCATACCAGGGCGGCCCGCAAGTATGAGTAAATCTGATTTCTGAAGACCGCCAAGAAGTTCATTAAGGCGACGAAACCCTGTTGGCGTTCCTGTAAGCTTCCCCTCGCGCGAGAAGGCACTCTCTGCCATTTCAATAGCGCCCGCCAAGGTGTCGCTAAAGGATCGGAAGCCGCCATCAACCTTTCCGGTCTCAGCCAATTCGAAAAGACGTTGCTCAGAGGTCTCGATTAGTACCTCTGCATCTAAATCTGGATCCGCACCGTAAGCATCATTTACGGTATCAGTCCCTATTTCGATTAGCTGTCGGCGGATGTGCAAATCGTGCACAAGGCGAGCGTAGTCGGCAGCATCGATTATATTGGCGGCGCCGGCTGCGAGCTCTGCCAAATACCTGGCGCCTCCGAGGTCCGTTAGAGTTTCATCATTTTCAAATTGGCGTCGAAGGGTAGTCGGTGTCGCCTGACGGCCAGCTTCCACCAAGCGCTGCATTGCTGAAAATATGCGTTGGTGAGCGGCATCAGCGAAGGAATCGGCATCTATTATATCCGCCACGCGGTCGAACGCACTATTGTTCACCAACAGTGCTCCAAGCAGAGCCATTTCTACCTCGACGTCCGCCGGCAGAGTGCGTGAAGGCGTTATTTCTCCAGTACTCGAATTGGGGAGCGTAGCTATTTCGAGAGCAGTTTTCATAATCGGCAATCTAGCTTCGCGACCGTCGAGTGCAATCCTATTTGCGAAGTGAACTGAGTGGAAAACGGGGATCGAATTGTAAAAGCCTTTGATTTTTCTTCAGCAATCGCCATAACTAGACGAATCTCTTAACTCTAATTTAGTGATGTACAGGGATCGTGGCTTGGCTGCGCCCTGAAATACACTTTGTTGGAAAGTCTGACCCTCCAAAAGGAGCGCCTATCTGATGTCCGGTCCGTTAATGCCTCAGGCGACTGCAGTCTGGTTGATCGACAATACCACCTTGACCTTTGAGCAAGTTGGCGAGTTCTGTAGCTTGCATCCGCTTGAAGTTCAGGCACTTGCCGATGGAGACATCGGGCAGGGTATTAAGGGGCGTGATCCGTTAGCGTCGGGGGAACTGTCGCGAGATATCCTCAAGGATTGTGAGGCTGATCCCTCAAAGCGGCTGACCCTATCAAAGCTGGACGTTCCTCGTGCCGCCGAGCGCACTAAGGGGCCTCGGTATACTCCAGTGTCCAAGCGTCAGGATAAACCCGACGGCATTGCTTGGATTGTTCGCAATCATTCCGAGCTTGCCGACTCTCAGATTGTTCGACTGATTGGCACAACAAAAACCACGATAGCAGCTGTGAGAGATCGTACCCATTGGAACAGTTCCAACATCCATGCGCGCCATCCCGTAGATCTTGGTCTTTGCACCTACATGGATCTTTCAACCGCTGTTGAGAAGGCGCGTGCTAAACTTACAAGTGAGCAACGCGAATCCCTTGAGGCAAAGGATCGTGCTCGCATGGAAGCATCTTCCACTACCGAGGACGACGCAAAAAAAGCGCCTTCTATCGAGGATTTGTTCCGGCATTGATTGCGCGAAGGCGAAGTTTAATAGCCTTCGTTTAAGTTTATTTCTT
>Ga0222715_10003397_pt1 | contig 14222 bp, 19 predicted proteins | sample C33_9DmetaG_FD_165056 | JGI IMG/M metagenome (GOLD analysis project Ga0222715, IMG submission 165056) | Estuarine water microbial communities from San Francisco Bay, California, United States - C33_9D | ecosystem: Environmental > Aquatic > Marine > Unclassified | place: USA: California...
ATGATTTTGCTAATGATCACGGCACGGGTGACCTGATTAGCAGAAAGACCGATGAAATCTTTGACCCTCAATGGGAGTCCACGGTAGACATCCTCGTTGAATTTTTTATTCAGGAAGCTTGGATCACTGAGGGACATTATAGCATCACGCAGGGGGTCGAGCGCAGGCTCTTTGAGATTGGCCAAGTTTCTGACGAGCGTATTCCGAGTCAAAGGCTTCATTGTTAACTTCTTTTTTTCATTTTCGTTTTTCTTGCGAAGTCTTTCCACTTCTGCTTTAGCGGCAGCATTGATTCTAGCCTGTTCGCGCCGCACTTCCCTCTCGGCTTCAGCTTTGGCCCTGGCTTCTGCTTCAGCCTTGACCTTGGCATTGTTATTGGCTGGAGCCATCCTTACAAGTGTTAAAGAAAAAAGACACCACCTGAGAAACATGGCGACCGTTGCTCACCAGATGTTCCATGCCTTTGAGGATACCTACAACACCTACAAGGATGGAAGGGATGTCGAGATGGAGATGCGTCTAGGCAAGAAGAATATGAACGGAATCTTTGACACCAACATTCCTCAGGCTCAGTGGACCAGTGTGAAGAATGGTTTGGACAAGTACACTGGGTGGGAGATGACGGATCACCAAAAGTTCACGGTCTTTCGTGGGAAGAAGGGGGTTCGTTTGACCGAGGAGCAGGACACGGGTGAACGCAAGTGCATTCGCAAGATAACCCGGGAGAACAAGGACTTTCCTGTGGACGCCTGGAATGTTCGCTTCGGGGTCTCGGTGGAGAAGCCGATCAAGGAAGAGGACCAGCCGGAGGAGTTTGATGACACGCTCGAGAAGGAGCGGTGGTCCTACGTGCGCAAGAATCTGCGCATCGACCTCACGGTGCTGACGCCCGAGGACATGGATGCCGAGGAGCCCATACATCAGATTGAATTGGAGATGCTTCCACCCTACACGGAGGACAGAGACACGTTGTTCAATCAAATGTACAAGGTGTTTGATATTCTCAAACTTATGCCGTCGCGACCATAAGACCGCCCACGGCGACCAAGACCACGCCGATGAATTTCAGAATGGTGAACTTGCCGCCAAGAAATAGGAACGACAAGATGGTGATAGGGATGGTGTTCAAGGCGAGCATGGCACCGACGTAACCCGGATTCGGAGAATGTGACACTGCCGTCCTGTAGAAGAACAGGGTCATGCTTCCGATCAGGGTGGACAAGGCCAAGAGACCGAGGTGACTTCTTTTGATGGTCCTCAATTCATTTTTCTTACCGAGATAAAGAAAAAGAACAAACATCAGATAGAAGGGCAGAGAAAAGATAATGGTCTCGTGAGTCTGGAGACCTTCCCTGAGAAGTTTTCCTATGATGAAATTGTTCATCACGGACAGCAAGACTGCCAATAGGGCGAAGCTAACCCAAAGCTCCATAACTATAGTTAGTCGAGAAATTGATATTCAGCAAAGTCGGGTCCCTTGGGAGGTTGTTTGGCGAGGCTGAATGAAGCCTGGGTGGCATTCCAGACCAGACCAAAATTATTATTCATGAAATATACCATCTTCAATTTTAAAACACAAACGCACGTATTCCCCTTCATGGCACCCTTGGAAAGGATTTCGACACTGTTTCCGTCAGGTCCTTTGGACAGGGTGTCCTTGTCGATCTTGACGCGGAACCTATCTTCCTTGAGGTTGCTGCGAAACATGTCTTGGATCTGTTCGCGACCCATTTCTCTTCCGAATATATCCATGGCATTCTCACAAACGTAGTTAATCACGTGACTTTCAATTTTACCAAGCCAATCCAGAAACGCCTTGGATCGGTCGCTTTCATGGATTTCCAACTCCAGGTTGTACTTGGGTGCTCCATAGTCGGTCTCAAAGCACGAGACACCAAAGGGACAGAGGAATTTTGGAATTTGCACGTCAGGTCCTTTAATAAACAAGAACTTGGAATCGGATGATGATTCTAAAATAAAGTCGGAAGTGTTCGTTTCGTTAAACAACATATCGTCTTAAAGCGAAGCATCTCTTTAATTACAAGAATGACCGTGGTAATCGATGGTAACATCGGTGCGGGCAAGACAACACAGCTGGATATGCTTGCGTCTACCGGATTCAAGGTTCGCAAGGAGCCTGTTCACGACTGGCCGGTAGACAAGTATTACCAGAAACCACAAGAATGGGCGTTCCTTTTACAGGTTGCCATCCTCGAGTCCAACATGTTAGAAGAGGGCGTCGAGGTCTACGAGCGGGGACCTATTCCCGGTCGAATGGTCTTTTGGGAGGATTTGGTCATCCGCGGCGAGATCAAGCGTATCGAGGAGCACTACTGGTATGACAAGTTGTGGGAGCGCATGAAGTGGTATCCCAAGAAGTACATCTTTCTGAATGTGCCTCCGGAGATGAGTCACGAGCGAGTCAAGGCACGTCACCAGAAGGGTGACACATTCATCACGCTGAAATCTCTACAGGATCTTCATGCCCGTTACATGAAAATGCTCGAGACCATCGGTGAACAATGTGAGGTCCATATCATTGATGGAACGCAACCTCAAGCCCTAATCCACGCTGAAGTACTAAAAATTATTCAGGGTGTCTGATAATATAGGATGGTCACGATTAACAACATGGACGATCTATTTGATCTCGCGCGCCAAGCGATGGAAGTATCATCCCCATCGGTTGAGGCAGAGGTATGTATGTCATTGAAATGTAGTCATTGCAATGGAAGGATGATTGAAAACTCCGAAATGGACATGGTATGTTCAGAGTGTGGTCTTGTGGATTCATCAACCGGTCGGATCGATCAGGGTGCAGACTGGAGTTCGGGTGTGACGGACGAAGGTGCCAAGGACGGATCCAGGGTCGGCATGGCCGCAAATCCACTTTACAACACGTGGGGATCTGGAAGCAAGATCGCCAAGACCAGGGGTATGACTGTGGCACAAAAGCGCATGGCCAAGATTGACTTTCATCTTTCTTCCAATCACAAAGATCGTGCGCTTCATCAAGCCTACTTGGATATTCAGGAATCATGTGCTACTCTTGGTATATCGACGAGCACCATCGAGTTGGCAAAGTGTTTTTACAAGCGCATCAGCACCAAGGGGATCACGCGAGGGGTGGTTCGGATAGGAATGAAAGCCAACTGCGTCTACTACGCTTGCAAGCGCGAAGGTGTGCCTCGAACGCTTCACGAAATCGCAGGAGCATTTGGAATCGAGCCCAAGGACATCAGTCGGGTGGCGAACAAGTTTCGAGATTGTCTGGACGACGAGGACACAGAGGAAAGGGTGACGTTGGCGAGCGACATGATTCCACGGCTCATGAATGAGATAAGACCCATGACTCCTGGAAAAGTAACTTACGGGATCGTGAATCTTTGCAAAAAGATTGAACGCACGACGGATTTCATGGGAAAGGTCAGCGGAGGCGTGGCGGGTGCCTGCATCCTATATTCTCTTCAGGACGTCGAGATTGAAAGAATCGTAGAGGCAACGAATGTTTCGAAAATAACATTGACGAAACTCAAACAGAAGATCGACATCATGGAGAAGGTTCTTATCTGGACTGATGGATCATGTTTGAAAAACCCGGGACCAGGTGGCTGGGGCGTGTTTATAAAGGATGGAGAGCAAACGCACGAACTTGCCAAAGGGGTCAAGGAGACAACAAACAACCGCATGGAAATCCAGGCAGCCATCGAAGCGGTCCGGTGGTGGAAAGCCAACAAACCCGTCAAGGAAGTGATCATCCACACAGATTCCAAATACGTCAAGGATGGTATTACAAAGTGGATGCCTGCATGGGTAGCCAAAAATTTTAAGGATGTCAAGAATGATGATCTATGGAGAACGTTGAACGAGATAAATTCACCGATGATCGAGTGGAAGTGGGTCAAGGCACATGCCGGAAATCCCGAAAATGAAAAGGCTGACAAACTTGCACATGACCAGGCACTTAAACAAAAAGAGACATTGAACAACTAAATGGAACGCCCTTCATTGTGGATCTCCACGCCTTGCTACGGTGGTCAAGTTCTTCGCGAGTATAGTTCATCGATACTAAAGCTTTATAAAATGTGTATTCAACATAATATAGAAATTCTTTTTGATTCTATGGAAAATGAGAGTCTAATCCCACGCGGTCGTTGCGTGGCCGTGGGTCGTTTCATGCAGCTTCCACTGGCCAAGAAATTCACACATTTCATGTTCATTGACGCGGACGTCGAGTTTCAGCCCGAGTCGGTATTGAGATTGTTATTTTCGGGTCACGATGTATCGGTCGCGTGCTATCCTAAGAAGCATGTAAACTTTGAGGGAGCCAAGAATGAGATTATTCAGGGTGGGAATCGTCCTCCGGAGATGGCATCAGCCGACTTGGTGGTGAACCTTGGAAAACATAGCACTGCTGTGATTAACGGATTTGCCGAAATTTTGGACGGACCCACCGGATTCATGATGATCAAGAGGGAGGTCTTTGAAAAAATGGAAAAGCACTACCCAGAGCTTCACTGCAAGAACGATCATGCCAACAAAGATTTTGACTTCTATCCCGCACTGTTCGATTGTATGATTTGTCCAGTGACAAAAAGGTATCTATCCGAGGACTATGCATTCTGCCGAAGGTGGCAGCAGATGGGAGGAAAGATTTACGGTGACACGAATACGGTTCTAGGTCACGTGGGGAATCTTACGTTCAGTGGAACGATGGGACATCGTATTAAAAGAATTAGTCCAGTAGTTTAGAAATGTGGGGATTCGTTGTCGTCGACGTAAATCACCAAATTGCGGTAAGAACTTTGAGCGTCTTGATTGGTCTGACTACACAACTGACCAAACAAGGGGTTGAGTGGGAAGTGAACTATTCGTCAAATGATTCAGAAGACAAGCGTGAATGGGTTATTCAAGGGTTGAAGAAGTATGACACATTGGTGTTTTTTGACCACGGAACATCGTTTGATCTGAGACCTCTTTTGTCCACACCATGGCAAAAGGCATGTTCTATGTTGATCATCCCATCTCTTAAAAACATTATAGATTGGGAACGATTTAAAGAGGTGTGTAACAAGGATATGGAAGAACCCCTTGGTCAACGTGCGCTCATTTTCGATACCGAAGTGAACGAAAAGAAACCCATTCCAGGACCCGGGACACAACTTTACCCCGTTACAAATTCAGACGCCCGAGTTTTCCTTTTGGACTGCAAGCAGGTCCTCCGCAAGCTCAAGGACAAGAAAGGAAATTTTATTCAGGTTCCTCTGAAGTCCACCGAGTGGACACGATTTTTCAAGGAGCGTGGTGTTCAGATTGCAGCAGCTGTGGACATCCCGTGCACCAATACCATCGCTCACAAGTGTGTTAGTGGCTTAGGGAAATCAAACGGACTTAGGATAGATGTTGCACCACGCCCAACAAGTGATGCGAACCAAGCCCCACATGTTCCCAGCCCCACAGCCAATATCGGTTGAACGAAGACATTTCGGTCAGCTCAACAGCCATCCATACGTGGTTTCTCCAAAGGCAGATGGAGAGCGCTTCTTACTGGTCGTCTTGGGCGATCGGTCTGTGCTCATCAATCGTGCCTTTGAAGAAACGGACATCAAGTTTAGATTCAAGAAGAATGCTTTCGAAGGCACGATCCTCGACGTGGAGAAAATCGGAAACCGCATCTTGGTATTCGATGCCTATCAGGTGAACGGCGAGATCATCAAGGACAATGGGTTGGATGAACGCCTGGAACGAGCAAATGCCTTGGTCAAGAGTATTCTGAAGACATCCAAGGATCCGCTCAAGATCGAGATGAAGCCAGTGTTCGAACGCAATGATATTGAACAAGCCATGAAGACCAATTTTGGTTACGAAACGGATGGACTCATCTTCACGCCCAAGGACGAACCGGCACGCGTCGGGACCCACGAGACGATGTTCAAGTGGAAACCACTGGAGAAGAACACGGTCGACTTTCAGGTGGTGCCAAGCACCCGGATGCACGACTGCCGTCAAGAGATGATCTACGGGTATGACCTCTATGTCCAGGAACATGGCAAAAAGATATGCGAAGCCAGAGTGCCACAGGACTTGGTCGAACCTCACTGGAGGCCCATCATGGATGCTGGAAAGGACCATTGCCTCATTTTGGAATGTGAATACATACAAGGAGATGTGAACTTCTGGAGACCCATAGGCATCCGGAGAGACAAAATGATGCCCAATGCCCGCAGGACCTTTCAAAGGACCTTGGTGAACATCGAGGAAGACATCCAGTGGAAGGAATTTAAATAAATTGTTAGTAGATTATACACATGGAGCCGATTCTTGTTCCCAATCCATCCCGTTTTACTACATTTCCCATAAAGTATCCAGATCTATGGAAATTGTACAAGAAGGCCATCGCATCCTTTTGGACCACCGAGGAGGTCGACCTTTCAGCTGACATGAATGACTGGAATAAGATGTCTGAACAGGAAAGGTATTTCATCAAACACGTCCTTGCGTTCTTTGCAGGTTCAGATGGGATCGTGATGGAGAATCTCAACTTGAATTTCGCATCGGAGGTTCAGATTTCAGAAGCCAGGTCTTTTTACAGCTATCAGGAGTTCAACGAGTCTATTCACGGAGAGACCTACAGTTTGCTTATTGACACCTATGTGGATGATCATGATGAAAAGACAAAGTTGTTCAAGGCGATCGAGACCATCCCGTGTATCCAGAAGAAGGCCGAGTGGGCGATGAATTGGTTCAACAGGGATCGACCATTTGTCGAAAGGTTGGTGGCATTCGCATGTGTCGAGGGCATATTTTTCAGCGGTGCCTTCTGTGCCATCTACTGGCTAAAGAAGCGGGGACTGATGCCGGGTCTTTGTTTTTCAAATGAATTAATCTCGAGGGACGAGGGACTTCACTGTGACTTTGCGGTGGCTCTGTATCACCACCTCGAGCAGAAGCCGGCCGCAGAGAGGATCCGGGACATCGTTCGGAGTGCGGTTCACATCGAGACCGAGTTCATCTGCGACGCACTTCCGTGCAGATTGATTGGGATGAATTCCGATAGCATGACCACTTACATTCAGTTTGTGGCGGACAGGCTATTGAAGCAGTTTGGTGTGGAGCCCATCTGGAACTCCAAGAATCCGTTCGATTTCATGGAGATGATTTCACTGGAAGGCAAGACTTCATTCTTCGAGAAGCGGGTCAGTGAATACAGCAAGATGGGTGGCGGAAACACAATCAGTTTCGAAGATGACTTTTAAAAATGTCCCTGGCGACAGATCGCAAGTGTGGCACCGGGAAGGGTGTCTTATTGTCCAGAGCGACGTTCAAAACGTCATCCCCATGTTCAAATGAAAAGCAAAGGATTGCCTTGCAGAGGTATTCCAGACCCTTTTCCTTTGGGCATTTTGAAGGTTTGAGTTCAATCAGGTTGGCTTCGAGGTACTGTCTGAACGCAGTTCGGTCTTCCATATTGAAACTATTATGTGTCTTACTTTTAATAAACATGCTTTTGTATATTCTTGGTCTTGCGTTGTTGATTTTACTTGCGATCGTCCTCAACGACCCGATGGATCCCGAGGAACTGGCGAGGTTCTATGCTCCCAAGAAGATTATGAATTGGGACAGCCGGGAAATCATTGCTCCCCCGATGATCACCGGTCCATCTGAAATCAGGGAGGCGTACGTCAAGAAGTCCACCAGGGAAATTCTGCCAGAGCGGCGTGTTACTAAGACCAACGGTTACGTGATATCCGAAGGACTTCCTCAGATCGCCGTGCCGATCCGCAAGGTGTCCGGATATGTAGACCCAAGTGACCCGCCGCCGCTCCCTGGAATCAAAATCAATAAATCAAATGGTTACGCAATTCTCGAGGGCACACCAGAAATTACGCTGCCGCCGGGTATGACCAGGGGACTTTCTCTCAGGTAATATTAATAATGTTTCTCTACGAAGATTTCAGTTTGATTGTGATCGTGGCGTTGATCTATGGGTGGCTCTACAGCCGGATGGGCAAGGACGCCTTTGGGTTCGAGAGTCCGATCGACCCCTACTACTTTGCATTCACCACGATGTCCACGGTGGGCTACGGTGACTTTTCGCCCAAGACTCCTGCCGCCAAGGCGTTGGTGATGTCCCAGCAGGCGGTGCTCATGACAGGAGCCATTGCACTTTTGTCTTCAAGAATACTAGTGAAATGATCACGCTTCAGCAGATCGATATGTACAGCGGTGTCTGGTACGAGCAGGCATCCATGAAGCGAGGTTTCAATGCAGAGGGTCAGATGGACTGCATTGGAACTCGTGGAATTTACAAGCACATAGTCAGGGACGCACCGGTTCTAGAGGCTGACACCAAGTGCCGTCACGGGAGTCCGATCGCACCTCTGACTGGCATCAAGGGCAGGGTGGATTGTTCGACGACGCCGTGCAAGTTGACGTTCCCGATTCTTCCATGGATTCGCGCAGAATACAACATACTGGACACTGACTTCAAGCGTTTCTCCATCGTGAGTGCCGGACCCGACTTCATTCAAGTGTATTCGAGGAAGCCGTGTCTGAATTCCAAGGAGCGCATGGCACTCAAAGAGATGGTCAAGAACTTTGGCTACGACCCCAACGACCTCAAGGACACGCCCACGGAGTGCGATACGGACCCGGTGGACATGATGATTGAGGATTCTAACGACGTTTTAAACATTTAATTCAACTAATTAGAAATGCTTCTCGAATTAAATTACAAAGTTCGTTGCGATACGCCAAGTGACATCAACGAGCACCTTCCGACATTGTGTGAATTGGCCAAGGAGTGTAATTCGGTCATCGAGTTAGGTGTCCGTGGGGTTGTCTCGTCATGGGCATTTGCTGCGGGTCTGCCAGAAGGTTCAAAAATGTTTATGAATGACCTCGAACCATGCAAGGTTGATCAACTGGTTCGAACAGCCAAGATGGAGAAGAATATTGACGCCACGTTCGTCCACGGGAGTGATTTGGATATTCCCCTTCCCGAACCGGCAGACTTGGTTTTCATCGATACGTGGCATGTCTATGCACAACTTAAGCGCGAGTTGGATCGTTACGAACCATTGGCCAAGAAATACATCGCCCTTCACGACACCACGGTCGATGAGTGGCAAGGTGAAACCATTCGTTTGGGATGGTCCGCGGAAGAACAATCCAAGACGACGGGATTTCCGGTAGAAGAGATAAACAAAGGTCTCTGGCCGGCTGTTGAAGAGTTTCTAGAAAAGCACAAGGGGACATGGGAACTCAAGAAGCGCTACACGAATAACAATGGTCTCACCATACTTAGTCGAGTTCGCGAACAAACAGATTGAAGTCGCTCACCATCTGTGTGACCACTGGGAACTGCTTCCAGTGGGAAAAAGGTTTATCTTCTCCGATACACAAGGCAATTTTTTCACGAGGGAATCCGGCTCTGAGAACCTCTTGAAGATTATGAAGTGACGTTCCGCGCATGATGGAAGGGAAGAGCACGAGGTCATATTCGTTTGCCCACAACTTGGCGCTTATTTCAGGACCTGTAGTTTTTGATTTTGCCGAGGCCGGAAGCAGCTTAGTGTAATTGAAACCACGTCCATAGAGTTGTGCCGGGTCCTTGTCGTAGTCATCATAGGCATAAGGAATTTCTTCGAGAACGTCCATCTTGTCGCCAAAGAGTTCCTTGCATCCGTAGAAGAGACCCATAGAAAGGTAATCGGGCATCAGTGGAAGGGCATTGTCCATGAACAAGACACGTTTTGGGTCGGTCACGCCGATCGAATCGCAGATGTACCGAACCATGGCGGGGGCCGTGAGGTGCTTCATAAAGTGGTCACGCCACTCAAAGGGATTTGCCTCCTTTCCCTTTTCGAAGAGATCCTTATTGTAGTGGGTCATGGTGAACTTGGGTATGGTCCATGGCTCCTCAAACAGAGGGACTGACCCGGCAGCCAGAATCTCGAGGTGACGCATGCAGTCAAACCCGGCTTTCTTTTGGGTATAGGCGTAGTGAGACTGGGCATATTCTTCCATATAGGCATCCTGGTCTTCAAAAGAATAGGGTTCGCCTGGAACAATGTCACTGATTTCCTTGGTCTTGGTGGTCCTCATAGGGAGAATTCGAGATGAAGGAAAGCAGAAGCTGATTGGGTATATCATTTACTATTAGTATGCACCCTCTCGTTTAAATGAGAACTCGGTATCCCCCATGATTTCAGATGCTCGTTTACAATCGTAAATAATTTCACCTATAAATCCAGTTTCAAGAACATCTGTTTTTATCGCAAAAGGTTCGCGATCATAAACACAATGAATCATAGAATTTCCAACAACGTATGGATAAACAAACTGAAAAAGAAACATTTGGTCAACATTGTAACCATCCGGTGAATTATATCGAAAATTATTCATCAAATCAATGCCTTTAATAAAATTCATAGGTGGAGCATTTATATTTCGATTACCATTTAGAATTCCTATATATTTAAGACAATTGTTTCTACACCCAGATGTTCCCCCTAAAATTGGCACAGTATGATTTTTGTTATCTCTGATAATGTGAAAATCTTTAGGTGAACTAAGCCACTGATTGACAAATCCTACTTCTCTTTCTGTGATTCGTGAATCGGCGTCTCTAATGAGTACTGTTGTATCTTCCATGAAAAAATCTTCGAAACGCCAAAACATGTTGGATGCTTTCATTTTAGAACCTTGGTGGTGCACAAGTTCTACATTCTCTTGATCAGAAAGCCATTTGATTATTTCAGTTGGCACCGTATCATTGTAATGAACTCTGACTTTCCAGCCCTCGTAATATTTTTTGGCATCGAGAACATTTTCAATCATTCCATAAGTGTAGACTTTGTTTGTTCCCCATAACGAGTACGAGATATACATTTGAATTTATTACCATATTCTTGTTTAACTAATTCTATCATATGAGGTTCATCAATTATTGTGACATCGATATTATTTTCGACGAGAATTGATGCTATTTTTAATTTAGGGCTTTCTTCTATTATTGGAACAGAACTATTTTCTTTGTAACAAATACCTTCGAATGTGTATTCTTTTACGCCGGTATCGATTATAAGTTGTGCCATGAACTCATTGTGAATATCATTTTGTTTTCGAGTTGCTTCAATGATTTCCGGAGAAATGTTGTATTTTCTCAGAGCAATCGAGAGAGCTTGCGTATCGCGCGGAAAACAGGGTCCTCCAAATGAATAACCGGGTCTGAAATATTTTGAACCAATTCTACTGTCCATGGAAATAGATCCTAAAACTCTGTATTTATCTGCCCCCATGGTATCACAAAGCTCGCCGATCATGTTCGCATAAGCTATTTTTGTCGTGACGAAACCATTAATAGAGATCTTTGTTATTTCCGCATCAAGAACATCTATCATGGCATACTTGGTTTTTCCATTGTAAATTTTTTCATACACATCCCTTATACGTTTTCCCGATTCGGGTGTGTCGTGACCAATCAAAACGAAATCTGGGTTTTCAAAATCGTTTATAATGGAACCTTGGGCAATGAATTCTGGATTGTAATTTATAGTACAATTTTTTATAGTTTGTGTCCTAAGATAACCAGGCATCACCGTGCAACAAACGATAATATCTTTATTTACAGGGTTGAGTTTTTTGATTTCAGATAGAGTGTGACCAAGGATGGTGTGATCATAAAAATCATTACCACCGCCGTTTGGTGTAGGCACGACGATAAAAATTACATCGCTGTGTAAAACACCCTCTGACAGATTTGTGGTGGCTCTAAAATTGGTCGACGAACGCAAGTATTCCACGACATTTGGTTCATGACTTGTGAAAGTCTTGGCGTTCAAGGAATCCACATAAGATTGATTTAGATCCACGCCCACAACATTGAAACCATTTTTTTCAAACACGAGTGCTGAACACAACCCAAGTCTTCCTATTCCGACAAATGTTATATTCATTTAAAGAAAAGTATAATTATATCTTTAATAAGATGTCTACATTCAGGCCAGAACCTCAATGTGCAATTGGCAATTTTTCAATTTTAATGGCAACACACGTAGGGAAGTCTATATTTAAAAATGAAAAATTCTATTTTCATGAAGATATAAAAAAGTATGGACGTGATCTCATGTTAGTACTTCCTCCAACCGTAGATACAGACGTTCCTGTAAATAATGGCAATGGTGTTTTAGGAGGGTTTCTCCACTTCAAGGTCAATACTATACCTCAACTAATGCAATTGTGCATCATACCAAGTAAAATTCTTTTGGATTCTTACATTAATCCTTATTATGAAAAGGTGAGTGATTGTAAAACTGCATTTCATATTCGAATGGGAAGAAATGCAAAAGATTCATATAAATTCGCACGTTATGGTACGGCCAATCACATTGCATTGGATACAATGATCGAAGAAGCAAATAAATTGGACGAACCTGTGTTTGTGTCGAGTGATTCGGAAACTACTAAAAAATATTTCATGGCAAGAGTTCCAAAGGCGAAATGTCTTGATATAGAAATTGGATTTACTTCTGATGAGCATTCACAAAATCAAATCTGCGAAGATGAAACCATTCACTCTAAAATGAATAGTATGGCAGAATGGTTTATTTTATCTAAAATGAAAAAAATATACACAACAATGGGTGGACCGGGTTGCGGTTCATCCACGTTTGGCTTCTCTGCTGCCATGTATGGGGGCGTTGCTCCTCACTACGTTTTTAACGATGGAACAATACTCGACACCAACGTTCCTCCTAATGATGAAACTGGTCGCCTTTATCAGTGGTTTGAAGCGTAGGAGTAGCCACGAAAACTTCCGAACTTCTGAAACCAGTGAAATCCTTGCCTTTCATTTGTTCCTTGATCCATTCATAGGTCACCTTGAGGCCATCTTCTAACTTTGTAGTGGGTTCCCAACCTAGATGTTCGCGAACGAACGTATTGTCTGAATTTCGTCCACGAACACCTTCCGGTCCTGGAATGTGCTTGATGGGCAAATACTTTCCTTCAAATGACATAATCAGTTTTGCCATGTCGTTCATGGAAATCATATGATCGCTGCCAATATTGATGGGTTCGGTAATATCACTCTCCATCAACTTCAGCACCCCATCAACACAATCATCAATGTAAGTAAATGAACGCGTCTGTTCTCCATCTCCCCACATTTCAAATTCGGTATCGGACGCAATCACCTTGCGACAGAATGCGGCGGGCGATTTTTCACGTCCACCACACCAAGTTCCATGAGGACCATAGACATTGTGAAATCGTCCCGAACAACAAAACATTCCAAAGTCTTTGGTGTAGTGCTTGCACAACTCTTCGGTCGCCAACTTTTCAAGTCCGTATGCATCCTGTGGTTCCGCCGGCCAAGCATCACTCTCCTTTAGACCGGGATTTTCAGTGTCGGTCTGCTTACCCTCTGGATAGATGCATGCCGACGAAGCAAAAAAGAAACGCTGAACGCCATTGATTCTCGCTGCTTCAAGCATATTGAATGAAATCATTGTATTGTTATAAAGAATAATCGAATGATTTGATTGAATAAATCCCATGCCTCCCATGTCTGCGGCCATGTTGAATACCCACGCAACATCTCTGGTGACCTTCAGACAATTTTCATGAACACGCAAGTCGACAAGATGAAATTCATTACAAAAAACATCTTCTTCCATGTGTTCGTTTCTTTTCCAGTCAGCACCAATCACATAATGTCCTTGTTCTTTCAGTCTCTTTGCGAGATGAGATCCTATAAAACCACCTGATCCAGTCACAAGTATACGCATTTAATAAAAATTATGTGTCTTTCTTTTTAATACATACCTGATAATATCCATAAACTTGGACATAATTTTCGTGGTTGAGTTCAAAAAACATATCTATACCTTTTTTTGGTCTGTGATTTTCTGGCAATTTTGCAGGCCAAAGATAATCATCAAAAAGTATAATTCCACCAGGGGCGATTAAACGATCCGCGAGTATTGCGTCGAACAAAACGTCTTTTGCCATATGTGACCCGTCAATGTAAATAAAGTCAAATTTTCTTTTGTCCTTGATGAGATCCATGAGAATGTCATGCGAATAACCCCGGTGCCACCGAACCTTGTCACCCACGTTAGCCTTGAAATTTTCAAACACCTTTCTCATGTCGATGTGGGAATGTTCCTCACCACCTTCCCATGTGTCGATGCAAACCATTTCTATAATATCCATAT
>Ga0222715_10003398_pt1 | contig 14215 bp, 13 predicted proteins | sample C33_9DmetaG_FD_165056 | JGI IMG/M metagenome (GOLD analysis project Ga0222715, IMG submission 165056) | Estuarine water microbial communities from San Francisco Bay, California, United States - C33_9D | ecosystem: Environmental > Aquatic > Marine > Unclassified | place: USA: California...
ATTTTTTAAATGTGCATACGCTGCGGCTGTTGCCACTCTTTGCGATTCTGGCAGCTGACTTGCTGTTCCTTCATAGTACGATGTTGCTACTCTACGTGTAGCAAAGTTGCCAGTGTATTGAATGTCAAACGATAATGCATCAACAATATACTTTGTATCTCTTGAACATTTTGCTTGATCATATACCAGAGCTGGATAATTTGTATTGATCCAAGTAATTAATTCGCCTGCAATAAAATCTCTGTTTAGTTGCAATAGTACACGAGCTGCTGCTCTACTATTATCTACTCCAGGATCACTAAATGTAAGTGCATCTGCTGCGGCGTCTGTACTAACAACACCATTTTGAATAATATCTAAAATTTCATCAAATGCAGCATCTGATCTAGATTCAGCAGTAGCATCACTTAGGTATGTACCAGTTGCAAGTGTTTTCATGTATTGGTAAGAAGCAATTGTTTGTTGGAATTGCGCACTTAGTACATAAGCAGTGTTTGCTCTTTGATATGATAATCCAGTTGTAACAGCATTATAATTAGTACCTAGAGCTATGTCAAAAGCAACACTGTCAACAATTTGTCCAACATCACGTCTACATGTAGCACTATTGTATCCTCTGCCTTCGATAATCTCAATTACTTCATCCCATGCTGCTCCAACTCTTGTTGTAGCAGTTGCATCAGCAGCAACATCACTAAGTGCTAGTGTAAGTGTTTTAACATTTTTATATGCAGCAAGTGTAACTGTTAATTGTGTTGTTGTTACTTCGCTTGCATTGGCTCTTGCATAAGCAAGTCCTGCGGTAACACTATTATAGTTTGTTCCAAGAACAGTATCATAGGCTACTGCTTCAGTAATAATTCTAACATCACGTTCGCACTTGTCTTGATCGTATGACAAGTTGCTAAACTGCTCTGCAATATATTTTATTGTTTCATCAACAATAAAGTCTTTATTAAGAAGAATTGAATCCTTAGCTGCTACTGCTCCTGGGCTACTAGCATTTGTATCATCATATACAATATCAGGAGCGCCACTACTATCTTCATTTGAAATGAAGTTTGTAATAATTGCAGTTTTTTCAATTATATCATATCTATATTGTTCATTAGCAGGATCGCTATCTGGAATAAGGGCAAGTATTTCGTCTCTAGTTGCTTCAATACCAAAAATAGTAGGTGCTAACTGTTGATTAAGTACTTTAGCACTGTTTGCACGTAAGTAACTTCTACCAGCGGAAATACTTTGATAATTAGTGCCAAGCGCAACATCGCCCATAATAGCATCAATAATTCTTCTAACATCTCGTCTACAAACAGTTTCGTCATATATAAACGGTCGTGTTGTAATATTGTTTCCGGTTACATAATAAACAGTTGAGTCGCCTTCAAACTTAATAACACTACCTGTTTGAGGAACATCTCGTAAACTGTTTACAGTAATTGTTTTATTTTTAATTAGGTTAGCTGTTGCTGTAGCTGCACTACTAAATCCACCGCCTGTTAATGTAATAGTTGGTGCTGATTGATAACCGCTACCTGGATTATCAACTGTAATACTTGTCACTTCTCCTCTTAACGCATCAACACTTACTGTACCTTGAGCAGTTACACCTCCTGGAGTTTGTGGAGCATCAAAAGTAATAGTAGGTGTACCAGTATATCCAGCGCCTGTGCTGTTTACTGTAACACTACCTACACTTGATGTATATGTTTGCGATGGTCTTGCTGTAGTGTAAACTTTTTCAAACAGTCCGTCAGCAATAATAGCAAATGTACCAAAGTCACTAACACTGTTTGAAATACTAAGATAGCCACCTTTGGTTGTTAGGAACCCAATACGTGTAAAGACCGAGAAGCAACTAACAATCTGTGTATAACCAAAGTTGGTAACATGGAAACCAATACCACCTTGAGCAATTTGTGTAAATGCGTCTGCAACAAAACTAAAGACTAACGATCGTTGATCGTAGTCATTACCGTCAACTAAAATACCGTTGCCGCCGCCGTTAACATTTATTCGTTTTGCTAGTGGAACAGCTGGATCGTTTTCAATTGGTCTAGCTGTTGCCGGTACACCTTCAATTTGTTCAGTTTGAAATGGAATAAATTCTGTTCCGTCATTCAACCACGGACCGTTCATGTTAGTACAGTTTTGTACATATGGCGATGTAGTAACTAGAGCACCTTGTCTAATTCTTGCACACCAACCCGGATCACGTAGTCCTCTAAATGTCATCTGGAATAGATAACAAGCATTATCCATTAAGAATAAATCGTTTGTTGGATTGTTTGGAAAAACAAGTACGTTACGTAAACTATCGCCACGTACTGTCATTCTTTCTTTTAATGTAATTGGATTGTCTTCGTAGAACTCTCCTGGAGCAACTTTAATAGTCGCGCCTGCTGGAGCATCTTCAACTGCTGACTTAATAGTGCGTTTTGCTCTTGATGCACCTGCACCTTTACCGTCGTTTGCGTCATCACCTTCTAAAGAAACATAATAAACTAAATCGTTTGTCGGACCACTACTACTTCCAGTAACTTCCAAGTTACCAGAAACTTTAACTGCTCCTGCGGAAGGAGTAAGTTCAATAGTTCCGTCATTGTTAATAATAAGTTCATTGTTATCGATTTTTCTTTGGTATATCGACTGCTTCTTAATATATTCCATTTAAACTTCCAAATAACTAATTGTTGCACTCAATCTGTTTGAGTCGGGACTATTTAAAACAACACTGTCCCCTTCTTCTAAGATTAGACGTTCAGTATTAAACGAAAATGTTTCTTGTGCTGGCATTGCAATCGTATTTAAAACTTTGTTTGCATTAGTTTTTGATTCGCCGCTTGGTATAACGTGCATGTCAAAACTACTTGCAAATGAAGCATCAGTTGTTGTTGCATAGTTGCAAACAACAATTGTAGTAATTGCATATTTTTTTTGTGCCGGCACTAACAGTATTGTTGTGTCTGTTGCTAATATTAGATTACTTGCAATGGCCATTCTCTTTTTCCTTTAAAAAATTATACTATACAATAGTGCTTTGTTTCTACTGATGATTTCATCTGTGGTTGAGTTTTGATTAATAAAAAATATACCAGTTCCTCCGTCAGCTTCTGCTTTACCATAAAGTTTAACTCCATCTGTTGGTGCTTCAGGATCAGTTGTAATAGGAAACAATGCAGGAGTTCCAAACTCTACACTTCCTGTTCCGGTACCTTGCACCTTAAGATTTGAATTTTGGTTTATGGTTGAAATTGTGTTAGTTGTAATACCAACTTCAAGTAATTCAATACTTGCTTGATAAAAACGTGCTACTTCACTACTATCAACTGTGATAAGAGCTAAACTTGCACTACTTGTTTCGTCTTGATCAGCTACACTTACAGTTGTATCACCGCTTTCGATTGTGTCAGTAAAGTTGTATGTGTTATACGCTTTAACATAATCTTTAACAGCTTTTACGTTTGGTATGTGATCGTCATCTGTTGGCGCACTAAGTCTATCAGGCAAGTTTACGTTTGGTTGAATTACACCATTAACATAAGGCCAAAGTTGTTCTTCGTAACTAGTTGTTCCAGTTACAGTTACAACATTGGTTCCTTCACCTAATAAAACTAAATCGTCGCTTCCAAATGTTCCAACAAAATTTGTAAAAACACCTATTGTTTCGTTGTTCTGATCTTTAAATACCCATGCACCTTTATCACCGATAATTCCACCGCTGCGTGAATCATACCAATCAAGGTCTTCATCATATAATAATTTAGCGTCAGGAAAATTTCCTCTATCAACAATTATACCAGCTGTTTCTGTTCCATCTGGTCCTGTCGAAACTCCGTTACCACTTTCACCATTATTAATAGTAATTGTTTTATCAGTAACAGCAAGTTCTGATGTGTTAATAGTTGTTTGGCTACCGACAACATTAAGATCGCCGTAAAAGTTGAACGTACCGGTAGTAGCAGGAGACAATCCATCTCCTGCTCTAAACTCTACTGTCCCGCCATCGTTAATAGCAAGTTTATATAGATCTACACTGTGTTCAAGTATTTTGGCACTAGACATTTAAAGACTCCCTAAATTACTGGGCGTCTACGTTTGCACCAGCGTCACCAGCTGCCGGATGTACACCTGCTGCCCAACGCACATTTGCTACGTTAGCTGTACCGCCTTCGTATTGAATTGTTCTGTTGCGTAGTTTAGTAACTTGTACAGTTGTTGAATCTTCTAGAATTGCATCAATTCGAAATTCGCCAGCAACTAATGCTCCGTTAGCTTTGTTTACTAATGTTAAAACTTCGCCAGTGGCAGAATCGCCTTGGTCGGAATCTAGTCTTACTAAAAATTTATTTGTTGATCTTTGTGACACAATATGTGCTGCTGTTGTTGCTTCTGAACCACCTGTAAAAAAGTGGCGTGTTGCTGCGACACGGCCTGTGCCGTACCCTATCAAGTCTTTATTAATTGGACGTCCCATTGTTTTCTCCTTATGTTGACGTTCTAGGTCTACGCGGTGGGACCGCATAAGTCCTTATCAAGGTTCTCTATTCCTTTGACAAAAGTATTTATCCATTTTATTAAAATGGGTGTTTACTCATATAGTTCAATATCAACTGCAAACGATCTTCCGTTTTTTTCTACAACATTATATTTAATTTTGTTTCCAATTGTATAATCTTTGCGACCATTTTTAATAACTACATCTCTTCGAGTTTGTCCAAATGCGTCAGGTCTAACAATAGCGTTACTTCCTGTATATTTAAATATTTGACCAGTTTTCATTATTCTCTCCTATAGTATATTTACTCAATAAAAAAGGCCCCGTAGGGCCTTTTCTGTTAATATTTGACTTAAACTTAGCTGAAGCTTAGGTTGCCGGTTGTAACAGCAACTTTACTTAGGTAGTCAGCTGCGTTACCTAGAGACGAAGCAGTGTTGCTTAGTTCTACATAACCGTAGCGTGTCATAAATGATACTACTGGCTCAAATGTGTCCGGATCTAGGACGACACCTGAAGACATAAGTGGGATGTATGGGCAATAGAATGCTGCTGCATCTGATTCACTTGTACCTTTATAACCAACTAGAACATCATCAGTTGTAGAATATGTGTTTACATAAATCTTCATTGCGTTGTTCAATGTACCAACCATTTTAGTGTTAGTTGGTGCTTCGAATGTGCCTTCTGTTGTTCTTGCAAACGCTGATGTTGTTGCCGACTGTAGAATTGTTAATACAGTTGGTGAAACAACAGCCCAGTTACCTGCGCCTCTGCGTGTACGCTGTGCAATTAAGTTTGATACTTTGTTGATTTGAACTGCAAGTGCTGCATGTTCGTCACCAACAAAAGTAGCTGTACCACTTACTGCTGCTTGGTTGTAAGTTTCTGCTGCTGAACCTGCTAGTGAGGTTAGACTTGCAATAACTTCTTGGTCGATTTCTGCAGTAATCTCTTGAGCAAGTGCTGCCATGATTTCTGCTTCTACATCGATACCGTGCTGGCTTTGAGCGTCTTGTGCCGCTTCAAATGTCCAACGTGCTGATAGCTTACGTGACTTCGCTTCAACAGTCTGTTTCAAGATCTGAATGCTTAGTCTGTTACCAGCTGCGCCTTCTAATGCGCTTGTGGCTGCCGCTCTATCGTCAGCAGCGGCACCGGAGTAACCTTCTGCGATTTTGAACGGGCTTAGTGCCTCATCACCAGCTGCTGTGTCTGTTCCGTTTGTACTATTGAAAGTATCAGCGTAACGTACACGTAGTGTGTGAATTTGACCAACTGGACCAGTCATTGGCTGAACGCCGACTAGTTCGTTAGCGATAACGGTTGGCATAACACGTCTGATCACTGGAAGGATCACACGGTTTAGGGTTGCTACGTTACCAGCAGAAGTTGCACCTGCAGTTGCGGATTCTGAAAGATACTTGCGTGTATTTTCTAGAGTAGTTTCCATTACTGCTTTTTTGTTGCCTGTTAGGCCTTCGGTTAAGGCACCTTTAGTCTCCTGCCAGCGACCTGTTAGTAGTTCTGACATATTTATCTCCTTATAATCCGGCCAAGCGTTTGATATCAACTACATTATGTTTTGATTCGCTTGACTCGATAGAACTGTTTGTTTTATTGCCTGTGATTTCTTTGCCTTCTTTAAGTGTTGCCTTCTGCTTCGCTGGAGCTTTACTATCAATAACTGACGGTAGATACTTGTCAAACGATGCTCTTAACTTCGCCGTTTGAACTGATTCCAGTAAATCTGCCATAATTTCTTTCTGGGCCGGGTTAAGTGGTCCAGTAAGTTCGTTTAATACTTCTTTACGCTGATTCGACTCAACTAGACGCTTTACTTCAGCGTCTTTTGCTTCTGCAATAGTTTTAGCTTTTAGTGCTAATCCTTTAGCTTCTTCAATTTGTTGGTTCTTAGTGTCTACAACTTTAAGTAGTTTTTTAGTTTCTGATCTTTCATTTAGGTGTGAACCCATATATTCATTAGCAAATGCTTCGAATATTTTACGACCAAAATCGTTTTTACGTGCTGAGTCAATATCTTCTTTTAACTGTTTGATTTCGCTGCGTAAGCCGCGGTCAACAGTTTCGGATATTGCTTTTGCACTTCTTTCGATAAAGTCTTTGCGGACCTTTTCGAAGTGAGCTTTGCCTTCACGTACTAAGCGTACTTTTGTTTCAGCAAGATCTTTTTTGTCTTCATCGAACTCTGCAATTTCTTTAGCTAGTTGTTCAACAACAAATTCTTCAAGCACAGCGAACTTATTAGCCATTGCTTTCTGATCTTCGTGTAATTCATTTACTTCTTTTACCAATGTTTCTGATACAAATCTACTCATAAGATTTGCATTTTCTTTCATTGCTACCGCATACTTTGCTTTTTGTTCAGCTAGTTGTTTACGGTCTTCAGCAAACTCTTTCATTTCCTCAGCTAACTTTTCAGTCATTAAGGAATCGATTGCTTCAATCATAACACCTTTGTCGTGCTCATATTTTGTTGCAAACTCTTCACGAAGTTCAGAAGTAACGGAAAGACGATTTTCATCAATCTTTTTGTTCCATGCTTCTTCAATTTCTGTTTTCATTGCTTCTGAAATTGCATCGCTCTCTAAAAGGGATTTAAGTGCTTCCATTAATTTCTCCTTTATTGGAGCCTGTCTATTATTTTTAATAGACTCTCTGCAATATATTTTTGTGCCTGTGGGTCGCCTGTTACTTCTTTTGAAGTTAAAAATGCCTTATACCCGCCTCTTTCGTTCATTAAATGCTCGTAAATTGGTGTTGGATATGCACCGGGGGCGCTGGGCTGAGCCACAACGTCCACGGTGATTATTTCAAATCCGTTGACATTGCCTGAGCCATCAACTTCTCCGCTACCTCTAGATGAAACACCTAGTTTAACTCCGCTTTCAAGCATTGTTTTAACTAGGTTTCCCATTGGTGTTGGTAGTATTTTTAATTTTCCAAAACCGTTTGCTCCGTCCATCCACATGTCTGTGATTAGATGACTCACTCGATCTAAGTTAATATTAAGACCTTCTGGATGATCTACTTCACCACAAACCGAATATCCTTCAGCTATCTGCTCATTGAGCGTGGTGACAGCCCTGCCAATTTCTTCTACCGGATAAACACGCTGGTTAGCGTTTTTAACACCACCTTGAATGAAAATTCCCTTCATATGAAGGTCCTTTCCACCCGAAGCGTTATCAGCAGACTCAACGACCATTCTAGCTTGGTCGAAGGATAGTGTTTCAGTTAAGTTTAACATCTTCAGTCCTATCTTAGCTGCCAGTCATTGACTTTTTATTAGCAGCATTCTCTGGCTTGCCCTTTTTCTCAGCGCCGTGGCCAGGTTGCGACTTCATTGATTTTGAAGCCTTACCGCCTGGAACGTTTACATTCCCTGCGTTTTCTTCTTTTGCACTTGTATCACTTAGTGCTGAACCTTGTACAGTTGAACCTGCGCCGGCTTCTGGATGATTACCATCTTGGCCTTGATTCAAGTTACCTGCTGTGCCGCCCATGTCATTCTTGCCAGCAACTGTTGATTTTTTGTTGTCTGCGCCTTCTGTATTTGATGGGTCTGCAATTTTTTCTACATATTCACGCATTGTTTCTGATGCTGTTTTTGGAGTTTTTGTTTCTTCTACTTCTTCGTCAGCAGCTTCTTCTACTTCTTCGTCAGCAGCTTCTTCTACTTCTTCGTCAGCTGATTCATATGCAAATGCTTCTTCTTCTGGCTCTTCTTCACCTGGCTCTTCGTCACCTGGCTCGTCGTCGCCCATCATGTCAGCAAATGCTGCTTTAAGCTCTTCAAGTGCATCTTCTAGGTTATCCATTGCAGCTTCTGGACTGTCAGCTTCGCCTTCGTCGTCGCCGTCATCGTCGCCCATGTCTGGTGCCATTTCTGGTTCCATGTCGCCCATCATATCCATTGCTGGATCTGGCTCTGCTTCCATTTCTGGCTCGTTAAGGCCAAACATTTCATCTAGGTCTTCGTCGTCTGACTCATCTAGATCTTCGTCGTCTGACTCTTCAACTTCTTCATCAGTTGTTTCGTCTAGATCTTCGTCATCTGATTCGTCAACTTCTTCATCAGTTGTTTCTTCAACTTCTTCGTCGTCGGATTCGTCTAAAATGTTTGTATAAATTTCTCTTGATTTTTCTACAACGATTTCGTGGAATAGTGCTTCTGCACCTTCACGATCCTCGTTTACTAATTTTTCGAGCATTTCCTCGAATTTTGTTTGATCAGTCATGTCGTTCTCCTTCATTGTCAAGGCTGTCTATTATATTTACACTTTTTTGAAAATATACGCTGAAAACGGGCTCAAAACGGCCCATTTAATTTTTTTTATGATAATTTGAACTTTTGTTTGAACTTTTCTATAGTAATATGTCTAAGATTATCATGCCCTTCTAATGAATTTGGTACAAAGTACGGTTCGACTTCAACTACTCTTATATATCTAATTCTAGGATTTTTTTGAATTACTGTAGATGTTTGTCTTTCCCAGTTTCCAAAGTATGTTGCTCTATCATGTAGCTTTTTGTAGTTTTCGGTACCAGCATACACATTGTTTACTAATTCGTTCTTTCTTCCAACTCCTTGATAATCAAACCCTAAAATATACACCTCTTTAGGAAACTGATTGCTTGCAAAGTTGAGTGCAGTTGGTCCACTGCTCCAACCTAAGTTTGGATTAAAAAGGTTTAATTTTTCAACTGATCTGGTATATTTGTTAGGATTAGTCCACACTGGGTGCTTGTGCTGATAACCAGCAGTTGATATCTCTCTAATCATTTTAGTATCAACTGCAACAAGGTAGTCAGGAATAAACTCACGGAACAAGGCATTACAACCGTATATTGTTCCGTGCGCCCTTAACTCTTCTGGTTTGACTGGTTTACGACTTGTTCCGTTGCCTAAAACAAAAACAATGTCACTTCTTTTGATCTGGTCATTTGGACCTGGGCTGTTTGGAGCTGGTTTTGGTTTTGGTGGAAGCACACTTCGTTGCGCAACTTTAAGTTGTTGATTGTGAGCTGCTTTCTCTTCACGCTTACGTGCTTTACGTTGAGCTTTTGTTTCACCAGGAATAAAGGTTTTGGGCAAAAATTACTCCTATGCGATTGCTTCTTCACCGCCTTGAGCAGCTAGTCCATACATTGCCCTAATGTATAATAAGTCAGTTTCAGACTCTTTCTTATGAGCATCGTCCGCCCTACGTGCTCGATTAATATCTTTAAGAGTTAATCGTGTTTTTCTAGTATCATCAATGCTGATTGGTGTTTCGTCGTCATCAGAAACATACCTCTGGTCTTCTTGAGGTTCCATTGTTGTTTTATCAAAATAATATAACTCTCTTAGTATCATGTAATTATTTATGCCTCTGGTGTAGTATCAGGCGGAGTGCCTGCTACATCTCCAGCATCTCCTGTAATTGGATCATCATCAGCAAGTTCATCGCCCATTGCTGCTTCAGTATCGTCTGAAATGTCACTGCCGCTAATACCCGCGTCTCTAAGCTGGGCAGCAGCATCGTTTGGTCCAGCTGTGAAAAATTCATCATTCTCTTCGCGCCACATGCGTTCGTTGTCTGCAATTTCTTCTTTGCTTAGTCCTAAGAATCTTTGTAGTGCAAAACGGTTAGAAATAAACGGAACTTGCTGCATTTGAGTAAATGTACTAATTCTGTTGCTGTCAAGCTCTGCTTGTCTATAACTTGCAAAGTTTTGTGGAGGTTGAATTGTTAAGTCAAACATTGCAACATCAACGTTAATGCCTTTGTTGGTTAGATACAATTTAAATTCGTTGTTAAAAACCTGTGTAATCATGCTTTGTAAGCGTTCACAGTAGTTATTAAAGCGTAGCTCTTGTATGTAGGCAGTGCCTACTCTGCCGTCGTTGTACTGACTTGCGCTATCGTCTGCACCAGTTGGCAAGTAACTTGACGGTATTCTTAAACCTCTAAGTAGTTTATTGGTAAAATATTTTAAATCGTCAATTTCACCGAGGTTTGTACCGCCTGGTAGTGTTTCAACTTTAGATCCACGTCCTTCAGCAGTTTGTGGAAAGAAGTAGTCTTCGTTGATTGACAGAGGGTTATAGCTGCTGTCTATGACAGTTTGACCGCCTCCGGTCTTGGATGGGATTCGTCTTTGATGAATTTCCGTTTTTACACGCTCCACAAACTGCATAGCAAGGTGTGACGGCATGTTGCCCACATCAACGTAGAATACTCTGCGCTCTGGCGCACGTTGTACTCGATAGATAATAATTGCATCTTCGAGTAATTCTTTTTGTTTGTAAACTTTAAAAATACTTTCAAGTAAACTATTGCCAAAAGGAAAATTTTGGTCTAAACCTTCACTCATACTTAGGTGAACTACATGTTGAGCATCAATAGCAGTTTCGTTACTTTCAGTACTCCATCTGCTACTACTACCGTCAGGTGTTCTGCCTGTCATGAACTTTTGGTCAAGTGTTTGATAACCAGCGCCGCCTTGTGGACCATATGCTTGATTGGTGTTTATCTTGGTTGCACTTAGTCCTTCAAACGAAATATTAATATCTTTTACAATATATTGTTCAGGACGTTTGCCGTCACTTTCGTTAACAATAATTTTTGTAATGTTAGCAGGATCAACATGAAACCACTTTTGTGTTTCTGGATCTCTAATAAAAAATTGATCACCGTATTTGAAAGTATTTCTAATAATTTTAAAAATACGCTTTTCAAACTCTTGAATTTTGCACCATTGTTTCAAATACTGTCCAATAATTTGAACTTCAGTATTTGTTGGCGATTTATTAAATTTCATTTTGAACGGTGTTTCGTTCTCTTTGTTTTTCTGACTGCAAAATTCTGCCAAAATATCCAATGCAGCGTTCACTTCACTGTCATTGTCCATAGTATTGTATTGACCATAGCGTTCAATACGATTTGGTGAACCAACATATACATCAGGAAGATGACTGCTATAATTTGCTGCCGCAGGACCAACGCCCTGTCCTTTGCTAAAACTGAAAGGAGAGTAACTACCAGAAACATTCATACTGGTTGCAACTGGTGTAAAGTGTTTTTTCCAACTCATACTGTTAACGATCCTTTCAAGAAGTCATTACTAATACCGCTGGTGATTCTGTTATTTTGTTTCATTAGTGTTACTAATTGTGCGGTAGTAGTATTTAGTCTATTGATAGCACCTCCAAGGTCAGATTGACTGTTGTATGCTGCTGCTTCTTGTGGATTGAGTACACGCTCACCTGCGTGAATATTTGCTGTTGTATTTTCAGGTTCTGTTGTTTTTCCTGTAGCCCTTAGTGTTCCAATTCGTCTTTCTGGTAACGGCGGAACGTTAGCTATCATATTATTAAGTTGTGCCAGCTCGTCAAGCAATTGAGCTCCAGCAGATCTTTCATTAAGTAACCCGCTACTGCTCAGTCTTTGTAAATATGCAACATCACTTTCGCCTTGTTCTTTTGGATACATTTGCTGAACGCCAAAATTTTGATTTGCGAAATCGGATATTCCTTCAAGAGTTGCTGTTCTGTCTTCTTGTAATCCAGCTATAGCTTCGGCTCGTCGATCTCCAGATAATCTACCTTCCATTAATCCTTTAATCAAATGATCATACACTTGGGTAGCTAGAGCGCTATCGCTAATTGCAAAATCTCCTAGTAAACCTGCGTTGTTTAACATTGTTTTTAGATTAATAATCATTCCTTCAAACATATAAGATAAATTACCAATCAACGGATCGAATACAGTATAGTCCAAATTACTAAATGCTTCACTTATTTTGTTTGTTAGCTGTTGAAGCATTGTACCGGCACCTTCTCCAACATCTAAACCCATTTTTGCTCTTAGTTGATCATACAACGTCAAAGCTCCTTCTTGGGTATCAAAGCCCATTGCATTTAGTATACCGTTTTTAAGTTCTCCAAGTGAGGCTTTTGCTGCTTCACTATCAAACCAACCTGCAATTGAATCTGATGCTAACAATGCAACATCGCTAAACATTCCTTTTATTCTTGCTCTAAATCCTTCGTCTTTAAATACTCTTGAAATTGACGTGCCAATTTTAGAAAATAAACCACTGTCTAAGGAACCTCTGACTCCAGTTTCGTCCATTGTTCCTAAAAAGAAATCTAAAATCTTATTACCAGCAGCTACCAATTTATCTTTAATATACGTACCTGCATTTCCGCCTTCTTGGATATGAGCAGTAAAAGCATTAACTTCTCTTGTTATTGGGTCGATTAGGTTTTCCTTGACAAATGTATCAATTTTTGTTACAAAACTTGAAATTCCTTGTGTTGCGTTATCAAATGATCCGTCTTGCGAAACAGGACCAAACAACGTAGCAAACGAAGCTGACAAACTAGTACCTAGTTCTTTTAAACTTTCGAATGTTTTACTTTTTAGAAAGTTGTCTGTTATAAACTTTGATAGATCTGCAACAGCTTGTTGGAAACCTGCAAACGCACCTGTCACCGCGTCTCGTCTTTCTTGTTCTTCAATCATTTTATCAACATTGATTCCTGCTGCTTTTGAAAAACCTCCAAGTGTGTCAAACAATGCACCCATAGGTGTGCCTTGCAACAATCGCATTTCTGCTGGACTAAATTGGCTAGTTATACTATCTCGAATAGTTGGAGCAAGAGCACCAAATTGTCTCATAAACTCATTTGGATCCATGTTCTCAGCATTTTTCATAAGATCTGTAAACGCTTTACCTCCGTTTACCTGTTGTAGTGCTATACCTAAATCAGTTAGTCCTCCTGTACCACTTGAAATTTGTGTCAAGTCGTCTGTAAACTGTCCTCCTAACATCTGTGCAGCAAACGCAAGGTTGTTGGTTAAATCGTCAGCTCCTTCGCCTGCTCTGGCAATTAATGCTTGAAACTGAGCACTTTCTTGTAGTGCTTCGGTTTGATTTAAAAATTCTTTTCTACTTGCGCCTGTTGCTTTTGATAACAAATCAATTTGCTTTAGATAATCTGCACTACCTTCGATTAACTGTCGATTGGTCATGCCTTGCAACATACCTTGGCGTTGCATATTATTTGTATAGGTCAAGAACCCTTCGTTTATTTCTCCAATTGAGAAACCCATATTAAAAAGTGTTTCGCCTAAATCACTTGAACGCAATCCATGCGATACTTCTGCAAAACGTTTAGCACCTTCTTGTACACTGCCACTTAGGAAACGCATAGTTTGCGAGTTGGTTTGCACAGTTTCATAAAAATCTGTCATTGCCATGCCGCTGGTTGCAGCTACTTTGTTCATTTCAAAAATACTGTTGCTAAATCCTGCACCAACTTGACTAAGTTCTCTAAACTGATGTGTGCTTGCATCTGCAAAACGTATTAGAGATTTCATTGCACCTGGCAAAACTTTCATTGAGTCAGTAAAGTCACTTACTCCACCTACGCCGTCTTTTAAAACTTTTGTGTATGTATCAAATGCTTTTGCACCTGCTTGTGCTGCTTTACCAAGTACGCCAACATTATCTGAACCTTTTTTGATTGCAGCATTGTGTGTTTGCCTTAGTTTTGCTTCAGCTTGGGCAGCCGATCCTTGGCCACGCTGTTGCTGGCGTGTTAAATCAATAAGTTTTAGTAGGGTTGCTTCACTAGCAACGCCCTGAGGGCCACCTACATTTAAAATTTCTGTTTCTGCCACGACTGTGTTCCTAAATTAA
>Ga0222715_10003399_pt1 | contig 14208 bp, 12 predicted proteins | sample C33_9DmetaG_FD_165056 | JGI IMG/M metagenome (GOLD analysis project Ga0222715, IMG submission 165056) | Estuarine water microbial communities from San Francisco Bay, California, United States - C33_9D | ecosystem: Environmental > Aquatic > Marine > Unclassified | place: USA: California...
CCTCTTTTCCGAATAGCTTTTTGAAATTTGATCTGCAAACAGCGCTGTTGTTAAGTCCCCTGCGCCGTGAACTCGTTGTGAAAAATTAAGATTGGGTGTTTCAATAAAATATATTTTGCTTGGACTACAAATAATATTCATTAATTTTTTTTTAAAAGGAACACTTCTGATCAGTAAAATACTTTTATTTTTTTTTGAAAAGGACTGAATGTCTGAAAAAACCTCTAATATTTGATAATTTTTATAATCTTGATTGTTTAAATACGACCACTCAAAAAAATTTGCTGATAAATATTTTGCTTGTGAGGCAATTTTCTTAAAATAATTTGCAACATCAGAAGGCACATATAGTCCTATGCCTACATCTCCCATGACAGGATCAAGAAGTATATTTTTTTGAATTTTTAAAATTTTATCAATCGAATATGTGCTTTTCTTATCAGGTAGGTAACCTACTATGGTTAAATCATTCTTAGATAGATTATAAATATTTTTTAGATTTTTAAATATGATCCATGGATTTAATTTACTCATTGGTATATTTAGGGAATTTTTTATGGCTTTATGTGAGGTCAGAACGATAGTGGGTATTTCATAAAATTCATATTTCCTGGGCATCAATATAAATCTGGCTGCTTGGTTCCCGACGAGATTGTTTAGAACTGTTGATTGAATACTAATAATTTTTTTGTTCATTTTCTCAAATGGTTGTCTTTATGATGACAATAATATAGTAATTATGCATTGAAAATTTAAATAAAAAGGAAAATTAATATGTCTTTTGAATTACCTAGTTTGCCCTATGCAAACGATGCTCTTGCTCCTTATATGTCTGCTGAGACATTAGATTTTCATCACGGCAAGCATCATCAAACTTATGTTACTAATTTAAATAACCTAATTAAAGATACTGACTTACAAAATTCCTCACTAGAAGAAATTGTTGTGAAGTCAGCCAAAGAAACTTCAATGGCTGGTATTTTTAATAATGCTGGTCAACATTGGAACCATATTCTTTTTTGGCAGTGTATGAAGCCTAATGGAGGAGGCGCTATTCCTTCAGAATTAGAAAAAAAATTAAATGAAGACTTTGGAAGTGTTGATAAATTTAAAGAAGCCTTTATTCAAGCTGGAACTACACAATTTGGATCTGGATGGGCTTGGCTTGCAGTAAATAATGGTAAATTAGTAGTAACTAAATCTGCAAACGCCTCCAACCCTTTAGTAGATGGAATGAAGCCAATCTTAGGTTGTGATGTCTGGGAGCATTCTTATTATATAGACTATAGAAATAAACGCCCAGATTATTTAAAAGCATTTTTAGATAATTTAGTTAATTGGGAGTTTGTAGCTTCTCAACTATAATTTTTTAGGGTTGCCTTATATAGGCAACCCCCTTTTAAATGTCCTAAGCAGATAAAAGCTTAGAATTTGAATTAATCTCAATTTTTCTTGGCTTTTGATGCTCTGGGATTTCTCTTTCAAGATCTATACATAATAAGCCATTTTTTAAATCAGCTTTAACCACTTTAACAGTATCAGCTAATTCAAATTTTTTTTCAAAATTTCTATTAGCAATGCCTCGATAAAGAAATTCTACTTTAGAGTCATCTTTGTCTGAGCCCATTTCTCCTTTTACGGTTAGTAAATTTCCTTCTTGAGAAATGTGAACGTGCTCTTGATCAAAACCGGCTATTGCAATAGTGATTTGATAAATATTTTTATCTTGTTTTACAATGTTATAAGGGGGGTAAGATATGTTTTTTGAGTTATTAGAAAAAACAGTATCAAAGAGTCCGCCAAATTCATCAAATCCAACGGTTGTTCTCCATAGTGGAGATAAGTCAAATGTAGTCATAATTAACCTCCTTTAAGCGTTAATTTAATTTGCAGTTTTAAAACCTGCGTTAATTCTAGAAAGCTCCTTTAAGGCAGCTCTCAATAAAATAAATTGGGAATGATTAAAAAAAATTCAAGCTATATCATCAATTTTTTTTTATTAAAAAAATGCTATAACTGTTTTATGTTTTCAATAGTTGCAACTAAGCCAGGTGACACCTCAGTTTTACAAAAAATTGAATTATCGTTAGAATCTTTAAAGCCTAATGAAGTACTGATTAAACACCACAGCATAGGTGTAAACTTTATTGATATTTATTTTAGAAAAGGTCTTTATCCTTGGCCAAAAGACAATAATCTTGTACTAGGCTCTGAGGCATCGGGCACTATAGAACAAATTGGCTCAGATGTTAAAAATTTTAGTATAGGCGATCGTGTTGCTTATGCGCAGGCAAATAATGCCTACTCTACCCATAGAATTATTGATGCAAATTTAATTGTTAAAATTCCTGATACCGTCACCTTTGAACAGGCATCGTCTTCTATGCTAAAAGGACTTACGGTAAGATATCTTCTCAACAACAGTTTTAAACTTAGTTCTTCGCACATTGTATTATTTCATGCAGCCGCAGGAGGCGTAGGGTTAATTGCAGGCCAGTGGATAAAAGAAATAGGGGCTAGAGCAATTGGCACTGCGGGATCAGAGAATAAATGTAATTTAGCTAAACAATACGGCTATAGTGAAGTTATTAATTACTCAGAGAAAAATTTTTTAGAAGAAATACTTTCAATCACAAATAACCTAGGAGTGGATGTTGTTTATGATAGCGTTGGTAAAGATACTATGCACGACTCATTTAAATCATTAAAAAAACACGGAACGGTTGTAAGCTTTGGACAGTCCTCTGGCGCCTATTCAGATTTAAAAATGACTGATTTGGCATTTGGTTCATTTTATTTAACTAGACCAACTCTATTTCATTTTTATGCTAATCGAGATTGGTTAGAAAAAGCAAGTAGCGAATTATTTAATTTGATCGCAAATAAAAAAATCTTATTAGACCAAACACAAGAGTATTCCTTAGAAAATGTTGCTCAAGCACATTTAGATATTGAAAATAGAAAAACAGTCGGATCGGTTATATTAAAGCCTTAACTTCTGAAAATACTTTTTTTAAAGTCTTCTCTAAAGTATCAAAAATAATATCCATTTCATCGTCTGAAGTAATGAACGGCGGGCATAAAACAATTGAAGGCCCCAGCGGTCTACAAATCAAACCATTTTCTATACATTGATTGGCTACTCTTTCGCCAATTGAAATTGACCCATCAAATGATGCCTTGGATTTTTTATCTTTAACCATTTCTAAAGCCCCCATTAAGCCAATCCCTCTCGCTTCACCAATAAATTCTAATTCTTCAAATTTTTTTAATCCGCCCATAAATGATTTTTCTAAAGAGCGGACATTTTCAATCATTTTTTCTTTTTGAATTATATCAATTGCTTCCAACGCAAGGGCACAACCTACAGGGTGACCACCGGCAGTAAAACCATGATAAAACTCTTCAGCTTTGTAAGAAGCTTCCATTAAATCATTAGTTATTTTCTCTCCAAGAATTACAGCCCCTAAAGGAAAAAACCCTGAAGTAATACATTTAGAGGCAATAATAATATCGGGTTGAATATTATATGTTTCACTACCCCACATATTCCCAGTTCTCCCAAAGCCACAGATCACCTCATCAGCAATAAAGGGGATGCCATATTTTTTCAGAATTGGCTGAATAATTTGAAAATATCCTTTTGATGGAGGTATAACTCCCCCTGCTCCCATTACAGGTTCAGCAAAAAAACCTGCAATAGTATCGGGCCCTTCTTTTTGAATAAGGTCTTCTAAGTCCTTCCCCATTCTTTTTGTGAAAGACTCTTCGCTTTCATTTTCTTCTCCGTATTTCCAATAATGGGGGCAAGCAGATCGAACAAACCCTTCTAAGGGTAATCCAAACTCCTCATTATAAGGTTTACCTGTCATAGATGCGGACACGGCAGTGACGCCGTGATAGGAATTGTATCTTGTTATAATTTTTCTTTTTTGTGGATTGCCGTTTCTTCTATTGATAAACCAAAGTAATTTGACAGTTGTATCATTGGCTTCTGAGCCAGAATTTGTATAAAAAACCTTACCTTTATTGAAAGGAGAAATTTCAATTAACTTATCAGCAAGTAAAACAGCTGGTTCAGAAATTCTACCAAAGAAAGCATGATAGCCAGAAAATTTTTCATATTGTTTTTTTGCTGCTTCTATCATTCGTGGATGGTCAAAACCAACTACTGAATTCCACAATCCAGAATTAGCATCTAAATATTTTTTCCCATTTTGATCATAAACATAAATTCCTTTTGCTTGATTGAGTACAATAGGTCCCAGCACATCCATATTTTTAAGATCAGTAAAGCCATGTAAAACATTGTCTGTATTAATCATCAATCACCTCGTATAATTTTTCTAAATAAGGCATTTTATTAAAGGGAATTTCTATAATTTTAGTGTCAGCAAGGAAATATCCCAAAAAGAAAAAAATAACCATAAATAATAATTTAATCATAAAGGATGAAACATAATATAGAAAATAAAAAAGGGTTAGAACTATTTGCTCTAACCCTTTTATTAAAGAAAGAAGTGACCCACTAAGAAAAAAGCCGCTTCTATAAGGCTGTAAAATAGAGAGTAAATCTCTAATAACAGTAATATATATTAGCTGTTAGTAACTCATCAAGGAAATTGATTAAACCACTAGATGTAGAATGATAAGAACGTATATGGTACTAAATTTAGAAATAAAAAAATATGTCGCTTTATAGATTCTTACTAAAAATACCCTTGATAGCCTACGGCATCGTATTCCTGTTTTTAGCCTTTATTGCAAATCTTTCATTCCCCTTTTTAGGCATGGAAGTGACTTCTGCATCTTATTTAAATAACTTATTAATCAGGTTTTTCTTAGAATTCGCTGAACTATTAAATATCGATCTTTCTTTAATTTCTAAAGCCACAGGACTACTTATTATTTGTATTTTAATTTTTCTCAATATTAAAATTATTAAATTAAAATTTTATGATCTTAATTTACACGCTCCGATCATTGCCTTTCTTTTTACGGGGCCAATTTTATTTTCTCTTATTGTAGACATAAATTTTTTAGTCTCAGGACTTTTCACATTAAGTACGTTTTATTTTCAAATTAAATATTTAGATGATTTAAAAAAAAATGATCTTATTTTTTTAATTATTTTTAGTGTATTGGCTTTTAGTAACGGCAACTACTACTTTTTAATTATTATAACAATCTTAGCTAGCATTAAAATTTTCAATTTTAAAATAAACAAAGAAGATAAAATTAAGATTTTATCTAATCTTACAATTCTATATTTATTATTTTTTATATTTTTAATAATGAATTCAATTAATCAATCGCTAAATATAATGAATATAAACTTTAATTTTGAAATTTTTATTCAAAAAGTTTTTATTATACTGCTTTTGTTTTTGCCACTAATGGGCTTATTGATTAACGCTTTATTATTTAATATTTTTAAAAGAGTTAATTGGAACAAAGACTTAATTCTATTTTTAATAGTCGGCATTACTTCATTAGTGATCTATTTGTTTTCAAGCTCTAAGGATATGTCTCCTTTAATATTTGGATCTTCTATAATCACTATCTATATTTTTCGCACTTTAGAGTTTGTGGAGTTAAAGTGGACAAAAGTATTTTTTCTTACACTTGTAATTTTGCCAGTTGCAGTAATTATTTTAGATAACACTCTTTATCAATCCAAAGAAGAAATACCAGTTCTCAACTATATAATTTATGCAGGATTAGTAATCATTGGGCTAATCAATCCTTTTTTTTATTTTCAAAAACAAACATCCATAGAAATTTTGAAAATTTCATTATTTTCAATTTCCCTCAACGCCTTGCTGGTTTTTTCCTTTATACTTCTTCAATATAAAAATTATTTTATTGCCGAGGTTATTCAATCTTCGATTGAAAAAGATTTTGATTGTTCTTTTGAAACGACAAAATTGACTATGGAGAACATTGACCCAAATATAATCTCTAATTATTTGATAAATAATACCAAATTAGTTAATAATTATACTTGTGAGCTTTTGATTAAATTCAATTCTTTAGATAATATGCCAATAGAAAATCAAGAAAGTATTAATAAGACTGCATTAGATATACAAACAAGAAAATTTATTAACATTAATTTATCTAAAATATGAATATTTTAACTGGCCAAGAAAAAAAAATATCTCTTTATTTTATTCTTTCGATTTTATTTTTTATTTTTTTTGATCATTCAATAGCAAATTTTTTTAATCAAATTAATAATCAAACCAAATCTTTATTTACAACTCTGACTCAGTTTGGAGACTCATTTTATTATTTTATTCCTATCATAATATCATGGATTATTTTAAAAATTATTAATTCCAACAATAACTTTTTAAAAACTTTATCAGATATCTGTTTATTTTTATTTTGGAACATTTTGATTAGTGGGGTGTTGGTACAATTCTTAAAGCATATTCTAGCAAGGCCCCGTCCAGTTTTATTTTTTAATTCCAATCAAACCTCATTAGAATTTTTTAGTTTTGAATCTAGTCTTCATTCTTTCCCATCTGGTCATTCTGCAACAGTTTTTGCGTTTGCTTTTTGTATGTTGCTACTTTTCCCAAGACTAAGGAGCTTTTGGCTTATATTTGCCATAGTTATAGCCCTAACGAGAGTAATAATTACGGCACATTTTGTCAGTGATATCATCGCTGGCGCATTTGTAGCTTATTTAGTTTCAATATTGATAAGAAAAAAATTTTTAGATCGAGAAAAACTATTCACTCAAGTAGAAGGCCAAATAAAACCCACTAAAGAAGTTATGTCATTTTCTAATTTAATCAGAAAAATTTATCTCAACATTTTTTCGATTTACCTTAAGTTTAATTTTTATTGGCGATTTATTACAATTACATTGTTAATTTCAATTGTATTTTTTATTTTTCCTAATTTAGATATTACATTTAGCGGCTTATTTTATAGTAATAGCGACCAATTCATTGCCTCTGAAAAAACTTGGTTCGTTTATTTCGTTAGAAAAATGATATTACCCCTAATGGCTCTTTTATCATTTTTCATTCCTTTAGCGGCAATTATTAAACACTTTTTTTATAAAGAAAAAATTTTAAATATCTGTGTAAGAGATTGGACTTATTTTTTATCCTGTTTGATCTTAGGTACGGGTATAATTGTCAATTCAATTTTCAAAAATCTTTGGGGAAGGGCTCGACCCAATGATACAATTATTTTTGGAGGAGATCAGCCTTTTTCCATTCCTTGGTTAAATGTGGAATATTGTGACACTAACTGTAGTTTTGTTTCGGGCGATGTATCCTTTTTTACTCTTTCCCTAGCCTTATTAATAATTTTTAACAAAACGTCGTGGAATATTTTTGCATATATAATAATTGTTGTTGTTTCTTTATTAAGGATAATGGAAGGGGATCATTTTTTAAGTGATACTCTAATGAGCTTCATAATAACCTTTCTTGTTATTAAAATCCTACATAGCATATTTAGAAAAATGCCAGAAGATATCTATTTAAATAGATGGATTAAAAAATAAAAACTGGCGGTTCCGTAAGGATTCGAACCCTAACTAAATGATCCGAAGTCATTTGTGCTATCCGTTACACCACGGAACCTTTAATACCAACAATATATATAAATCATAAGTTTAATACTAACTACAATTTCAATATATTATTAGATTAGTTAAAATGAGCGAATTTAGATATTTAATTTTTGGTATTGCAATTATTACAATTACATATTTGTTATACATCGGTCTTACCACTTAATGTTCGAATTTAAAGCAAAGGTATACTATGAGGATACTGACTCGGGCGGGGTTGTTTATTACGCTAATTATTTAAAGTTTATAGAACGAGCGAGAACTGATTTAATCCAAAATCTCGGTTTTAGTTTAAATCAATTAAGTTCAGATTTAGATAGCCTTTTTGTTGTAAAAAAAATTGAATGTGAATATATGGCATCTGCTAGATTAGAAGATGAATTATTCGTTAAAACAAAAATTTTAGAAGTTAAAAATGCTTCATTTAGACTTCAGCAAAATATTGAAATTAAAAAAAAATTAATTTTTACTTCTGAAATATTGTTAGTTTGTATTAATTCAAATGGCAAGCCAGTAAAAATTCCTCAAAAATTATCTGAACTTTTAAATCAAAATGTTTAAAATTTATGAACCCTCGCAAAAACAAATTATAAATTCAAATATTTTTAGTTATAAAAATTTTTTAAATAAAAAACTAAAAAAAAAATTTAAAAATTATCAGTCTCTCTGGCAATGGTCAGTCAATAATCCAGCCAGTTTTTGGGACTCAATTGCCAGCTACTTTTATATACCTTTAAAAAAAAATAAAAATTTTTTATATTTAAAAAAAAATTCAAGTTTTATTAAAAATATTTTTTTTAATAATAGCCAAACTAACTATTATCAGAGGATATCTGATAATCTTTCAAATGATTTAGCATTACACTTTATTGGTGAAAATAAATATGAAGAAAAAATCACATACAAGGAGCTCAATTATAGAGTAAATGCTCTAGGAAATTATTTTCTTAGCAAAGGTATTAAAAAAGGGGATGTTATAGTAGGAGTTCTGCCTAATTGCCCTGATGCTATAATTAGTTTCCTAGCTTCAGCGAAAATAGGAGCAGTTTGGTCTTCTTGTTCTCCTGATTTTGGTGTTCAAGCAATAGTAGATAGGTTTTCTCAATTAAAACCAAAGATATTAGTTATAGGTAACTATTATTTTTATAATGGAAAAAAATATGCTTATTCTCACCAATTAAAAAAAATCTTACCTAAATTAAATAACCCACTTATTTTAAAAGCTGCATACCCATCATCAAAAAAGAATTCTGTTCTTGATAAAGTTTATAAACAAAAAAAATATGAAAACGTAAATAAGGCTGTTTTTGTTGATTTTAATCATCCGCTATATGTCCTTTATTCTAGTGGAACTACGGGGCTTCCAAAATGTATCACACATTCTCATGGCGGTGTCATTTTGCAACATTTAAAAGAATTATCTTTACACACTGATGTTAGATCGAATGATAAAATGTTTTTTTTGACCACTTGTGGTTGGATGATGTGGAATTGGATGGTGTCTAATTTACTAATTGGTTCATCTATTGTTCTTTATGATGGCTCTCCATTTTACCCTAATCCAAATTCCATTTTACGCAAAATTATCAAATCAAATGCAACGATTTTAGGTGCTGGTGCAAAAATTTATGAAACAATTCAAAACCATTATTCTTATAATAATAAAAAAAATATTTTAAATAAAATAAGATCATTTTTGTCTACAGGGTCACCGCTGAGCGTCTCAACCTTTTCTTTTATCAATAAAAACTTAAATACACATGCTCCTATTTATTCTATTAGTGGGGGCACTGATATAGTTTCTTGTTTTATGTTAGGCGTCCCTATCCTGCCTGTTTATGCCGGAGAGATTCAAGGACCTGGGCTAGGAATGAATATAGATGTATTCAGCAGTCAAGGAAAACCAACTAGACAAACGGGTGAGCTAGTTTGTAAAACTCCATTCCCTTCAAAACCCATTTATTTTTGGAATGATCGAAATAATAAAAAATATAAAGAGGCTTATTTTAATAAGTATAAAAATATCTGGTCTCATGGTGATTATGTTAAAAAAACTAAAAATGGGGGTTATGTTATATATGGTAGATCTGATGCAACCTTAAACCCAGGCGGCGTTAGAATAGGTTCAGGTGAAATTTATGGAGCACTTCAAAATTTTAGATGGATAGAGGACTGTGTGGCCGCAGGGTATAATATGGATAATGATGAAAAGATTATATTATTTCTAAAATTAAAACCCAAAGCTAGCCTACCAGATCAATTTGAAAATATTATCAAAAAGCATTTAAAATCAACACTAAGTCCAAGGCATGTCCCTTGGAAAATACTAATTATTAAAGATATACCTCGAACAAAAAGTGGCAAGAATTCAGAAATTGTAATCAAAAAGATTTTAAATAAGGTTAAAGTGGATAACCTAGGAGCTTTAGCAAACCCTTCTTCATTAGAGGAGTACAGAAATATTAAGTTATGAGTGATATTTATTTAATTGACGGAGTAAGAACTGCAATCGGTTCTTATTTAGGGCAGTTTAAAAAAACAGAAGCTATCAATCTAGGCAAAGATTGTGTTACTGAAATCATTAAAAGAAATTCAAAAATTCAAATCAATGATATTGAAGGTTTAATTCTAGGCCAAGTATTGACTAGCGGCTTAGGAATGAACACCGCTAGACAAGTTGCATTAAGTTCTGGAATGTCTCAAGCCTCATTCGCTTACACAGTTAATCAAGTTTGTGGTAGTGGAATGCGTGCTGTGATTGATAGCGCATTAAAAATAGCAACAGCTGAGTGCGATTTAATTATTGCTGGCGGTCAAGAAAGTATGTCTCGAGCAAGGCACGCGTATTTAAGTAGAACTGCTGAAGTAAAGTTAGGCAATGAAGTTTTAATCGATACTTTAGTCAATGATGGTTTAACGGATGCCTTTTCTCAAGAGCATATGGGCATCACCGCAGAAAATGTTGCTCGTAAATATAAAGTAACTCGTGAACAACAAGATCAATATGCTATTCAATCTTATCAAAAAGCATATTTGGCTATAAAGAAAAATTTTTTTAAATCAGAAATTATTCAAAATAATTTTAAGGATGAGGTACGCTCAGGTACTACGCTTGAAAAGCTTTCTCAATTAAAAGCGGTTTTTAAAAAAAATGGAACTGTTACGCCAGGTAATGCTTCTTCCTTAAATGATGGTGCCAGCATGCTGGCATTAGCATCGCAGAGTTATATACAAATCAATAAAATTAAACCTTTGGCTAAAATTTTAGGCTGGTCTTCATCTGCAGGAAACCCTGATTTTATGGGCATTACTCCTATCACGGCTATCCAAAAACTATTGAAAAACTTATCTCTTAATATGAATTATTTTGATTTAGTGGAGATTAACGAGGCGTTTGCAGCAACTTCCGTTGCTGTTCAAAATTCTTTAAAAATAGATCCTGCTAGATTAAACATAGCTGGTGGAGCAATTGCACTAGGCCACCCGATTGGCTGCTCTGGTGCAAGAGTGATTACCACCCTTGCGCATCAATTAAAACGTACAAAACAAAAATTTGGTATAGCGAGTATGTGTATTGGTGGCGGTCAGGGATTAGCTATCGCCATCGAAAGATTATAAATTGCTCCCTATTTCTAATTCAGTTAAAGCTGCAATCTTTTTAAGTTTTGCATCACTTTTTTGGTCAGGTAATTTTATCATCGGCAGACTTGCTTCCGTTGAAAGTTTAGTATCGCCACTGTCTTTAGGTTTTTATCGATGGGTAATCGCGTTTATTATTTTAACCCCCTTTTGTTTTCAAAAGGCCAAAACAGATATCTTTTTAATTAAAAAACAACCATGGCTGATGTTTTTGATAATTTTAACAGGACCAACTCTATTTAACACATTTGTTTATATAGGGCTATCGGAGACAACGGTTATTAATGCATTATTAGTTAATTCGGCTATACCTATGTTTATTATTTTATTTAATTTATTTATTTATAAAAATCCTACCAATCGATATCAAATTTTAGGAATTCTTATTTCTCTTGTGGGAGTGAGTTATGTTATTACTAAAGGTAACTATCAAAATATTTTAGGTACCGATCTTTATTCAGGAGATTTTTATATTTTATTAGCGGTGATTTGTTGGGCTCTTTATTCCATTTTTTTAAAGAAAAACGAAACAGGCATTTCAGGCTTTAGCTTAATGTATATCTCTTTTGGATTTACTATTTTATTTCTTTTCCCAGCCTATCTGTATGATTTATTTATCAATGGAAATTTCTTAGATTTTAATAATCAATCATTGTTAGTAATTGCCTATACGGGAATTTTCCCCAGTATTTTTTCTTATATTTGTTACAACACGGGAGTTAGTTTAATTGGGGCAAATAAATCAGGGCCTTTTTTACATTTAATGCCCATTTTTGGCGGTATTCTTGCCTTTTTTGTATTCCAAGAAACCCTACAGATCTATCATTATGTTGGAATATTATCTGTAATTATTGGTATAATAATTACTAATAAAAAATAATTATTTTTTTAATCAAGGAGGGAAAAAGTAATGGCTAAGAAAAATAAAACCATGAAGAGAAGAAGTTTCCTTAAAGGCGCAGGTGCTGCAGCACTGGGTGCCGCTGCGGTTTCTTCTTTTCCAGCCCCTGCTATATCTGGCGGGCATATGGAGTGGATTAGTGTTTCTGCTTTTGGAAAAGCAGGGATATTAGGATCTGCACTAGAGCGTTTTGCAAGTTATGTAAACGACAATAATGATAAGTTAAAAATCAAAGTATATCATGCTGGCGAACTAGTTCCAGGATTAGAAGCAGTGGATGCTGTTCGATCAGGTGCAGCTCAAATGGCTTATGGTGCACCTTATTATTGGACTAACATAAGTAACGCAACACAGTTTGTGGCTTGTATTCCGTTTGGTTTAACTGCACAGGAACAAAATGCATGGTGCTACTTTGGTGGTGGAATTGAAGCCGCTGATAGAGCGTACAATGCAGTTGGCTTAAAGTTTTTACCAATGGGTAATACTGGAAACCAGATGGGCGGATGGTACAACAAAGAAATAAATTCTTTGGAAGACTTTAATGGCTTGAAGTTCAGAATGCCAGGTCTTGGTGGAGAGGTTCTAAAATCTTTTGGAGCTAACGTAGTACTATTAGCCGGAGGTGATGTGCTTCCTGCTCTTGCATCAGGTGCAATTGATGGAACAGAATGGATTGGACCTGCAGCGGATTTAGGTTTTGGTCTACACCAAGCTGCTAAATACTACTATAACCCAGGTTGGCACGAACCAGCCACTATTCTGGACTGTTCTATTGATATGTTTGAATGGGAAAAACTAGACGATACTACTCGTGGTTTGATCACAACTGCTTCAAAAGCTGTGAATATGGAAGTACTTTCACATTTCCAAGCAGCGAATGATGGTGCGTATCAAAAGCTAATCAATGAACACGGTGTTCAAATGAGACAACTTCCAGATGAGGTCACTAATGCTATTGGCCAACGAGCAGGCGAAGTTTGTGCAGCAGTTGCAGCCAAAGACGCTGTATCTCAAGAGTTATTCTCACATATCGTGAAGTTTAGATCTTCAGTCATTAGATGGACTGGGGTTTCTGAAAAGGAGTATTTAAGAATTAGAAACTTACCGTTTAGTTTCCCAACTTCTTAAAAAAAGAAATTTTAACTGCTGCCCTAATTGGGCAGCAGTTTTTAATTTAATATGGCTCTTGGCAACCAGGTTGCCAGCTCGGGGATAAAGCCAACAATTAAAATTGCTAGTATTTGAACCCCAATAAAAGGCAGTACACCTCTATATATATTTTTAGTTTTTATTTCCTTAGAGGCCACCCCTCTTAAGAAAAATAAGGAGAACCCAAAAGGCGGTGTTAAAAAACTTGTTTGTAAATTAAGGGAAATTAATATCCCCAGCCACAAAGGATCAGCCCCTTGTGCAATCAAAATTGGACCCACTAGAGGAATAATCACAAAAATAATTTCAATATAGTCTAGAAAAAAACCTAAAACAAAAATTGCAACCATTACTAAGATAAGCGCGCCGTAGAGACCCCCTGGGAGGTTTCCTAAAAAATGCTCGATCATTTCATCGCCGTTAAATCCTCTAAAGACCAGCGAGAACATGGATGCACCAATTAAAATAACAAAAACAAATGAGCTTAATTTAACAGTTCCTAAGGCCGTTTCTTTAATATTGATAAAATTTAATTCACCTCTCATGTAAGCAATTATCGCTGCTCCTACTGCCCCAACTGAAGCAGACTCGGTTGGTGTTGCAATTCCTAATAGAATGGAACCTAAAACTAAAAAAATTAAAATGACAGGAGGGAGTACTGATTTAAAAGCCTCAACGTATATTTCCTTTCGAGACCTGTCTGTTTTTACTGGAGGGCAGGATAAAGGGAAAATAGATGCATAAATAAAAATAAAAATCATGAACATAACAACCAGTAAAAGACCGGGCATTAGTGCTCCAGCAAATAAATCTATAGCTGTCACTGGTTCTGGGGCTACATCTCCCCGTAATAAAGCAGCTTCTTCATTGGCTCCTTGTAAGATAGTAGCTAGCAAAACGAGCACTATAGAGGGGGGAATAA
>Ga0222715_10003402_pt1 | contig 14204 bp, 18 predicted proteins | sample C33_9DmetaG_FD_165056 | JGI IMG/M metagenome (GOLD analysis project Ga0222715, IMG submission 165056) | Estuarine water microbial communities from San Francisco Bay, California, United States - C33_9D | ecosystem: Environmental > Aquatic > Marine > Unclassified | place: USA: California...
CTCCACCAGCGAACGTAGAAATAACAGTGAACTTCTGTTGAGCTTCACCATCATAGACATCTTGTAATTTGTAGGGAAGTTTCATGAGAACTGTTTCTTATAGTGTTTAGTGTAATATGTTTTTGGAGAATCTACAATGTCTTCGTAAAGAGATTTGATTCCCATACCGTCCTGAAATGCTACCTTCTTCCTATCAACAATATCATCTGGAAGTTGACCTCTGAAGGCCTCTTGAAGAATTGCTTTAGGTCTAGCCTTACCATCCCAAACAGTATCTTGACTGAGACCAAGTGCAGTCTCTACTAACTGGGTGTTTAAAAAAGGTAGTCTACATTCAATACCATACTTCATAAAAATCTTATTACATCTTGTGAAATTTTTACGGTGTTGTGAACCAAAGAGTCCGATTCTATAGTCAGTCCAACCTTTATCCTTAATACCATGGTAACTCATACCATAGGATGCCCAGAGTTCATCACTACCTTCACCTGACATAATCACTTTGAAACCATCTTCATGGATTCTTTTTGCAAGTTGAATACAAGGATATCCAATCTCTACTTGGGCCTTATATGGCATCTCAATGGTATTGATGACCTCATTAACATCATCGATGGTAGGTGGTTGAACTATAACTTCTCTGAGTTCAACTCCCAAATATTTAGCAACTTTTCTAGCAGACTTTAAATCTTTTGAGTTCTCATCATGAACTGCAGTATATGTTACCAAGTTTGGGATGTGTTTAGATGCAATGAGAGTTGTGATAGCAGAATCAATACCACCAGAGAGTAAGCATGCAACAGGAACATCGGCAACAGTTCTTTCAAATGAACCCATCACAATGTTTCTATAAACCATCGCTTTAGAATCATTAAAGTTCCATGTAGATGTATCTTCAATATGTTCTCTGACATTATACCAATACCCCTCTTTTACAGAGTAATCAGATGAAACCTTAATAAATGATCCAGGTTCTAACATTTTAACTGTTTGACCAATCTCACCCATTGCTAAAAGACCTTTGATCTCTGAACAGAAAGAAAATGATGGAAAGAGACATGTAAGGAGAGAGTAATGAAGAGGAACTTCTCCATGACGGTCTCTCACAATGGTAATAGAACCATCTCCTTGAGTAAATGCAATGGCAAACATTCCCTGAACTTTATTCAGTCCTTCAATACCATACCTATCCAAGATAGCACAAAGTACCTCAGTGTCACCTGAAGTCTTTGTTTCAATATTCAATTCTTCTCTTAACTCACGATAGTTCCAAATAGTTCCATTGAAGATCATGGTGGTGTCACCATAAACAAATGGTTGATTTGACTCACTACTAGTATCAATAATAGACAAACGGACATGTCCAAAATAAACATTATCCATTTGAATTATTTGTTGGTTATCTGGGCCCCTATGAATAATAGCATCTAGACCCTCTTTAATTTGTGGTATATCAAATCCACCAATAATTCCACACATTACTTAATTGCAATAACTCCAACGAACTGGTGGTTTCTCCAGAAGATCTGACAGTCTTTGAACCCCGCAGTCATCACCATATCTCTTAGTTCAGACCATGTATTAGGTTTCAACATATCACGAAGTTGTTTCTCCTTATCCATGATTTGTTCTGCACTGAAAGTCTTTCTCTTGTAATCATAATGATTAAAGGTAAGAAGTTCTTGAAAGAATGCATTCTCACACATCAACTTCTCAGCAAAGATAAATGCACCACCTTCATTGAGACCATTATAGATCTTATTGATCGTATCTTGTCTGGTAGTCTTGGGCATAAACTGTAGAGTAAACAGTGATGTTACTAGAGAACAGTTCTTGAACTCATAGTTAGTGACATTACCACGAACCCATTCTAACAATGCACCAGGGTATTCTTTACGAATTTCAGTGTGACGTTCCTCAAGATCATCATAGAAGCTACCAGCAAGTTCTACACCCACATAATGTGCGTACTGACGATTAGGATTGTTACCAATAATCATCTTGGTAAGTTTACCAGTTGAACATCCAACATCAACAACTTTAGTATGATCCTCCACAAAGTATCGAGAGAACGATACAGTATCTTCTAGGAGGTTTGAATATCCACGAATACTATCGTTGATATGATTATCAAATCCTTCAGGTGAATGTGCAAATGAGAAGTCGTAGGTCATACATCACCTTCCTTTCGGACTTCGGAATGTTTTACGGAAAATTCTCCACCAGGATAACGAGACTTCAGTTTGTCTACATTCATCTCAATGATCTCATCAATGGTAGTATCAAGACCCATACATGCTTGAGCAACATACCACATAATATCACCAAGTTCACGTTTCAGGTGAAATAGGTTCTCTTCATTCACAGGTTTACCTTGGAAGACAATCTTCTTAACGACTTCGGTAAACTCACCAGCCTCTGCACACATCCCTACAGATGCAGTAAGCAGTCGCTCGGAAGGAAAACCTTGACCTTCCAATTCTTCAAGACGATAAAGGAATGCTTCGTTATTTTTACTTTGTTGTGAGGTGACGGCATTGACAAATTCAAGATAGGCTTCAGTATTTACAGTCATAAATTTAGGGGTTGTGCTTGTGATTCAGGAAGTTGTAGGTCGGGAGGAAGTGTAACACTGTCCACATCCACAGTCTTTGGTGGTGGAGAAAGGTAAACTTTCTCCCAAGTGAAACCAGGATTTCTCATTACATGTTTGTCAGCATCTTTCTGTGATCCACAATGACGATAACGGTTACCATCAAGATCTCTCACCTCATAGATAAAAGATTGATCACGTAATGATAGTGAAGATTGTAATGATCTAGTAGTCAGTCCCATATTAGAACTTAAATCCACTGAAGGATTTTTTAGGTTTTTGTTGTTCTTCATTATTATACTCTTCTTCTTTACCGTTGTCAAGAAGGTCATCCTGTGCAGACTGTTCACAATCATACAATCTCATCTTGGCACGATCAATACCAACAACAAAACGTCTATGAACGGAGTAATCATTGTATCTGTTCTTTAATTGTTTCACAAGTATCTGTCCCAATGATTCCAACTCTTCAGTCGAAATAAGGGCAAACATAAGATCAGCAGTAGCAGGGAGACCAAAGGACTCAGAAGTGTCAGTAAGCTCAACATCAGAGCTACCATAACCAGAACGAGTGGTCTGAGTGGCAGATACGATAGGGACGTTTGCTTCGACAGCAAGTCCTCTAAGTTCTTCAGCAATTGCTTTAATATATGAATATGAATTGACAGTGCTATTTCCGCGATATCTTTCGGAAGAACATATATTAAGGTAATCAATGAAAATAATATCAGGTCGAAATGACTTCTTAAGTGCAAGTTCATTAAGGAGTGATTTAAAATGACCACTATGTGCGCTCGCAGTTGGATACTCTTTAATAATTAGTTGACCTTGTGTCTTTTGTGCCAGGTTTGTAACCTTCTTTTCAAACATTTGTTTTGGAAGGTCAACAATCTCCTGGATATTTACATTCAGGAGGTTCGCATCAATTCTTTCAGCAATGCGCTCTTCCGCCATCTCCATTGTAATGTAGAGAACGTTCCTCCCTTGGAGCAAGACGGAGCTAGCCACATGGCACATGAATAAAGATTTCCCGACACCCGTACCAGCAAGAGCGATGTTAAGAGTTTTGTTAGGGAGCCCACCTTTCGTGATTTTGTTAAAATAATCGAGATCGAATTCAATTCTTTCCTCCTTTCTGTGATAAGACTCATATCGTGATTCATAATCTTCAAGGTAATCGTGTCCTACATGGTTATCAAAACTAACTGCCAGAGCATCAGACAGAATAGATGGGATGGCATCTGGTGCCTTCTTGGCATCTCCTCCATCAGCAATCTGAATGGATTCAATCAAGGCAAGATAAATGGCACGGTCACGACACCACTTCTCAGTAGTGTTAACCAACCAATCAAACTCTACAACATCGTCCTCAAGACAATTAACTACATGAGAAATCTGTTTATAAGAGTCCTCATTAATATCTCTTCTCTTTTCAATCTCAATATTGAGAATCTCTTTTGTAGGGAGTTCGTTATACTCAGCAGTAAAGGTAGAGATCTCATCAAAGATTACCTTATATTTAGTGTCCTCAAAATATTCTTCTTTAATAAAGGGAAGAACTTTTCTCAAGTATTTTTCATTGTGTATTAGATTTTTCAGAACTAAAAATTCAACTTTGTCCATCAAGTACCGTAACTAAATTGTTCCTTTGCAATTGCATCAAGTTTCTCCATCACCTCTGGTGTGAAGTAAATTTCTGGTTCTTTCAAGATGGCTTTGGCGTATACTTTCTTACCATCCATCTCATAACGTCCTGCAACGTTCTTCCAAAGTCCACCCAATTCTCCCAACTCAAGTAGGCCATAATACTTATCAAGACCACGCTCATCATAAAATAGACGAATAGTCACATCTTTATTCTCTTTACTTAGACGCGACTTAGCAGTCTTAGCCTTGATAAGATTCCCAACCACTTCTGTTCCATCCTTTTCTTTCTTCTTTGAGAGATAGATGATTGTAGACGCTGCATACTTGAGGCCACTGCCTCCTCCCATTTCCTTAGTTGGTACATAAGCTCCGATGACATCGTAGGTGTGATTAGTTACAATCATTGGTATTTTGGCTTGACCCAGTTTAAGAGTCAACATTCTGAATGCCCCTTTGATCAATTGGGATTTTGTCATATCACGGACAAGTTTCTCATTGAGGGCGTCAGTGATTTCTTTCTCCGTAGAAAGCATTCCTAAAGAGTCTAACACAAACATACAAGGTTTGCGTTCATCTTCAGGTTTTTTTGAGTATAGGTCTACTGCTTTGAGAGCCTTACTCCTAAACTCCTCAATGGTAACAACATTAACAACAACTAATCGATTCAAATCAATACCACGACTGATTAGTAGTGACTTATTAACTGCTGCCTCAGTATCAAAATAAAGGCAATATGCATCGGGATTAGTATCCAAGAAGTTCTTGACCACTGCGAGTGAAAAGAAAGTCTTTCCAGTAGAACTTTCGCCAGCAATTGCAGTAATTTTATTCCCAGATACACCACCACGGATAGACCCAGATACAAGAGCGTTAAGAACGAACGAACCTGTGTCCACATATGTCTCAGTGTCATCGATGTCGGCAGCAAGTTTGGTAAAGTCATCTCCAATCTCTTTTACAATATCTGATAAAAAGTCCATTATCCAAAAAATGATTCAAGGTTTACAGTTTTTTCTACGTTCCATCCAATGGCATCAAGAATGACTTTGAGAGGTTCTAAGAATGCCTTTTCAAATTGTAAGTCATAATCCACATATTGGTCAAGTCCCAACTCTGTTGGAAACTCTGAAATAAATGAGATTACATTCTCATGGATGATATTTGGTTTTTTAAGATAACAAAATTTAATCTTTTCACCGTTATTGATAAGTGAATATTTGTTTGTTAACTTCTTTTCTTTTATGTAGTGATTGAACAATAGGGCACCTCGACAATGAATAGGAGTTCCCTTTGAGTAGATCGTTGCATGTGCCTTATACTTCTGGGCATCAGAAACAGATCTAGGGAAAGAAATAGCTTCAATGGGAAGTTTCTTAAAGTCACTTCTACACTTATCAATATACTCAATCACTTCATCTTCTGTACCATTCATCATCAGTTTAAGAGCATCCTTAATCATACTCCTACAAGGTGCTGGAGTGGATGATTTGACTGCCTCAATACCCATGATCTTAAGTTTAGGATCTTCATACCTAACTCCTTCACTATCCCATACATTCAGGATGTATCTCTTCTTAGCAGTCCAGATTCCACGGTCTGCAATGTTCTCTCTCTTCATCTGCATCTTCTGGTCATATGCGTTTACATACGTCGCAAGATTTTGATAAGATGTTTCGATGAACGGTTCCAGTTTCTCTTGACAGACTTTGTCAATGATAGAAACAACCTTGCTCGTATCATTGACTTTATTACCAAGAAATTTATTAACAACAGGCCCAAAGTTAAGATAGATTGAATCGGTGTCAGATGCAATTACATAATCTACATCTTCTGTTGATAGTAAGTTGTTCAAATACTCATTCATATGATTTTCAATCCAACGAATAGATGTCTGGCCCGACATTGTAATCGCTTCTGCATTGGCAAGTTTGAAGTATCTGAAGTATGCATTACCAATTGCACCATAGGCAGAGTTCAAACAAATCTTTCTCACCATCTGAAAGTTGTTGAACTTGGCAATATCTTTGATGGTTTGTTCTCTCTGTCTACGGAGAACAGGATCCTTGTTAGTCTTCAGTTTAGATTCGATATCAACCAGTTTCTGTTTAGACTTCAACATCTCCTTCTTGAATGCCTTACGTTCTCCATACATCTTCTCCATCAGTTCAGGTAGGAAACCTTTCACATCTTTACGATACATTGCGCCATTGGCACAGACTGCATAATCCTTATACATCTGAAAATCAAGTTTCTCATCAAGAATCTTTTGAATAGTAACTGATGGATGTCTCTCTTCCTGAAGAGTTTCAGGTGAAATGTTGTATTGCATAATTAAATGCGGATACAGTGAGTTCAAGTCAAAACTTACAACCCAATCATATACACCTGGTTTTGGTTCCTTTACATAGGCCCCAGCAAACTTTTCACTCTTATCAGTCTGTGTCTTGGGAGGAATAACAATATTCCTCTTCTTCAAATAGTTATAGATGATAGAGTCCCATAGACGAACCTGAAACATTGGGTCACCAAAATTCACCTTACCATCGTATGCCATGGTGATAACCAACTCAATCAGTTTCATCTTGTCTTCCATACGGTCAACAAGTTCCACGTCAACGATGTTGTAATCTACAAACTTCTTCCAATCACCAGTATAGAAGTCTTTGAATGTATCAAATTCAGAGTGATCTAATTTCTTTTGACCAAGTTCAACCTCTGCAATGAAGTCCAGTCGGTAAGACTCACGATTCACATAAGTGAACTTCTTATACAACTCCAGATAGTCTAGGTCAGTAATACCACCAATATCGTAGATATAAAACATACGGCCATTGATCCAAGTCTCTCTCTTGGTCGCTAGACCCCATGGAGACAGATTCCTAAGGGCCCTCTCACCCAGAACCCTATCGATCCTTCCACAGATATATGGGATGTCATACAGACGGGTGTTCCACCCAGTCACAACGTCAGGATAGTCATTCATCCACCAATCAATGAATGCACCAAGCATTTCTCTTTCTTCAGGATAATAATGATAGGTCACATTGTCCTGACTAGGAGTATAAGGCTTTCTTCCCCAAGTTGTAATTTTCTTAGTTGCATAATCCTGAATAGAGATGGTCAACATCTCCTCGGAACAATGTTCTGGATCAGGAAATCCTTCTTCTGATGAGACCTCAATATCAATGGTTAAAAGTCTCATCTTCTTGATGTCAAACTTTATCTCATCCTGAGGATACTTGTCAGAAATGTATTGGTAGATATATCTCTCATTACCATAGATCTTGAAGTTCTCGATCTCATCATACTTCTTATAAAAGTCTCTACAGTCTCTTACTGTTCCAGGTTGAATTGCCTCAACATATTCACCCTCAAGTGTTTTGTATTTTGTGGGTATTTTGGAGTTAACATACAGTGTTGGACGATAGTTGGTATCACGATAGTGAACTCTTTTACCGTCCTCATAACCACGAACAAGGAATTGATTTCCAATCATCTGTATGTTTGTATAGAAATTCATTCCTTAAGTAAGTCCTCATACATCACTTTCAGTTTACCGTTAGGTTCCATGATTGTCAAAATCTTTTCAGAATGGATCATAAACTCATTCTGATTTGTGATGTCAACAAACCATGGGGATAGTGTCATTGTACTGGCATTAAGAATAAAAGGTTCTATCAGTTTACAGTCTGGTTCACCCAGGTCTGCTGAGACCTCTTCAATCTGTGTCAGGATCAGTCTCTGATCCGTCAGGGATAGAAGTTTCAAGTTTTCTATTTTCATTTTTCTCTACTCCTTTTTCGTAAGCTTCTTTTAGTTCATCAATTGGTTCAGTTGCAGTGACAACCCAATCCGCAACAACAGGAATCATTTCATCTTTACTTAGGGGCATCCATGGAGTAAGTTGCATTCTAAACGGGTGCTGCTTATCTCCCTTATGATCAGTATCTTGTCCAACCAATTTTACTCGACAAGGGTATCTAAGAAAATAACCAACCACTGTAGGTTTTTCCTCATCACCAACACACATCTCTTTTATGTCTGCGATAACATCTTCGCCAGACTTCAATAGTAATAGTTTAACAGTCATCTTTTACAATATACCTCTTATAAATTATAACATAAAAAAGAGGGGTTGTCACTGGATTGTGCCAGTTACCCCTCTGCGGCGACGATATGTTCTATTTAGAACCAGTTCTTACGTTGATGATGTTCTGGAACAATCCTCTTCATAGTGATTGTTAAGAGCCCATTCTCAAATTTAACTGATCCAACTTCCGTATCCTCTGCCAGTGTCCAAGCTCTGGTGAAAGATCTTGCAGCCACTCCTCTGTGGATGAATGTTGTTTCTTTTGTGGATTCTTCTCGTTTTCCTTCGACGAAAAGTTTTCCTTCTTCTGTGTAGACATTGACTTCTTCTGGGGTGAATCCTGCCAATGCTAACTCTAGTTGTGATTCTGTATCACTGACTTGGATGAGGTTATATGGAGGATAGTTTGATGTTTCTTGACCTCTTAGGATTCTATCAATGTAGTCATCCATTCCAATTGTGTTGCGTGTAATCCTGTCCATGAATTTGTCCAGGTCGGCAGCATTATACTTCATGAGATTGGTCATGTACTTCTCCTTAAATAAGCGAGATTTGATTGTGTGAACCCCGAAGGCGTTCACTCATTATTTATAACAGAAAAAACAAAAAAACGGGGTAGTGAACTCCGTAGATTTTTATTCGGTTATACTATATTAAAGAATGCATCTAGTGTTCCATCACCTTTCCATTGTTCAACCTCTTTATTTACATTTACCATGAATTTACTACCATCACATGGACACTCAACTTCTACCTCCAAATTAATAGGAAGAAAACTTAGTTTTGGAGAATCATTAATAAATGTCTTGTCCAACCAAGTATGTCCCTGTTCAATTGTATTTACATAATAATCTTTAAAATCTTTAATTGATTCTCTCCATGTTCTTTTAATTTTTGGATTATCTGGATACCAAATATGAAAGTTATTAGAAACCTTAATAGTTTCAATTACCACTTCAACAGGAACATTATACTTCTTACTATATTCCTTAATGTACAGTTCAATATTGTTCTCAAATTCCTTCCTGATAATGTTACCTGTTCCAACATCAATTCTAACCATTCTTCCATAAATTTGATTGGGAATTAAAGTTCTAATTTCTTTTGGATCACGAAGACGACCCATAACTTCAACATGAAAGTTATGAACATTAATTCCTGATCTAGCACGGTTAATTACAATCACATATCTCAAAGGATTTTCAGGATCTTCAAGTCTTCTAATAAGTTCTTGAGAATTATTACATTTGATGGTTTCTGAATTACCATTCAAATCCCAAACACGAATGCCAGTTTCAGTCATAGTGGTAATCATCTTAGAGTCTGGATCTTCACCAGTTCCCAAAAGATAGTCAGACATCTCATCCCGAATATCATCAATAGGCGCGCCCCAAGTACCGACTTTGGTTCCTGCTAGAAAAAGTCCTGTTTTTTTACATATAATATTTGAATCAAACTCTTGTAGTCGTGCTAATTTACTCTCAGTACACCTAATTTCTTCAATACTGTCACCAATATACTTCGAGATTGAATTTCTTCCAGAAGCTTTTGCAAATGGATATTCAATAACATTTCCCAACCATGCTTGACTGGCAATCAATGATTCCTTTTTTGGCATTTCATTACAAATCCAGAATCTATCCGTAAGACTCTTATCACCTTCATGGTGTTTTGTTACAGTTGCAGTAAATCCAATAATTCTGGGATTCACCTCAGCCCACTTAAAGAAATTATCGATTGTACTTGCTTTATACTGACTGTGATATCCATAAGTGGTGACGTATGCCTCACCACCCTTATCACCACACCCAACATACTGATGTGCTTCTTCAAGAACAACTACTGCATTTGGTGCCAATTCAAGAATTCTATCAAAATACATTGCAAAATAAGCGTGAGTTACAGAAACACAGGCAACAACACCGGTTCTTTTTGAAAGAATTTCAATATTTCTGACAGTTGTTAGATCTAAATTATCATAGTATTGATAAAGTGTTTCATCATCACTCAATAAATCAACATCAACAAAAGTTCCATCATCTGCTACCTCAGTCGTAGGAGAGACTCTGATGATGTATTTTAGGTCTGGAAAAACGTTCTTCAAGATGACTGGCATTTCACTATCTTGTAATTTAGTTTTTCCTAATCCTGTTTGTCCTCTAATAATTCCGATCCTAGGATCATTCGCAAACTTATAATCTTCAACAGCTGCTATAAAATCTGCCTTTAAAAGCTCATATGGGAGTTTCATATTCTTAAATTGAAAGTAACTTATTCAGATGAAGACTTTTACATCCTCATACAAGACTAACTCCAGACCAGTTAATTCAAGTTTTACCTTGATGATAATTTGTTAGTCTTACTATTTATACAGTATAACATAAAAAAAAGACCCCTGTCAAGAGACAAGAGGTCTTTGGGTGTTCCGACTTTTGTAGAGACCGCACGAAAGGAGTCTCAGTCTTATTTATTCAGGTTGGCCAACCTTGATATTATTCTTCTTACCAATATTATACTTCTGTTCTAGAATCCACTCTGTCTTCTCTCTGTAAGGGAGTACTTTGATTTGATTCAATGGTGCAATATCTTGAATTGATTCTTCGATGACAACATCTATCAAGCCCCAATCAACAAGCAAGCGAGTAATACGGTTCCTACGCTGAACATCATTAACAGTAAGATTAGCGTATTTACCATCAAGGGCAAATAACTCCTTAAAGTGTACGATGTAGTATTTACCTTGCTTATGAAGAATATGGCAGGATTGGTAAAGTTTCTTTTCTTTTCTAGAGGCAACCCCAATACGGGTCAGAGTCTCACGAACTTTTAAGAAATCATCAGGTTGATTTAGCCTAACCTCTACCATTTGGTCTTTCGACCAATCAACCTGAGGCTCAACAGTCTGTGTCATTTTTTTCCACCAGTTTCAAGTCGTTGTTTAATAAAATTAAGTTGCTCATTGGATAAAATTTTCAAAGCCTGAGAAGCCTTTTCATTACTATAACCATAGTAACGTTTCACAATCTCTAAATCTGAGATCTTATCTTTACGGAGCCAGGGAGAGAATCTCTTCCTCTTTCTCAATATATTTAGATAAAATTCATATTGTATATCTTTATCTAAAAAACTGTACTTGTTCATCTCATTGGCAAACATAATACAATCCATGTGTCCAGAGAGACAACGATTGATAATGTATGGTGGATAGTCTTTTGCCAAAGAAGGTTCATCTTTAATCAAATTCTCCTTGGTAAAATTAATTGAGTTCAACCAGTCCTTAAGTTCCATAATTTAAAGAATCAATTTCTTTTTGTCTGGTGTTACCAGTTTACTTCCATACACTTCATTATACTTCTTAGTGATACCTTCATCAACCTCAGCAATGTATACGATGTGCGTTCTACTTACCGTGATCTCAGGTTGATCCTTATCAATCACCATTGCCCATGGAGCAAACCCAACACTCTGGCCAGAGGGAAGAACAACTAGACCATTCTGAAGAGTCACAGTTAAGTCATCTTCAGAAAGAAGTTCTGCAATCACTTCTTCACCAGTGATGATACGAAATAGTTTTACATTCATTGTTTTTTATTATTAGTTAATTAACGGAACTGACATTCCACCATGATTTCTGTTAGGGCAGCAAGGAAGTTGATCTCCTGATCTACCACGAACGCAACCTGATACTGATACTTAGCAAGAACCAACACAGCAGCAGGAATACTATTGTTTTCAAGGGATACAACAAGAGCATCGTAAATACGACGGAAAAGGACACTAGCATCATTGTCCAGGTTAGAAACAACCCACTTGCGAACTTCGGAGAAGTTCTTTTCCTTGAGGTTTTTGATGAGGTCATTTACAGATACGTCAGAGAATGATGCGAGAATAGCAGAGTCAATACTACCACTAGTGGAATACCTTTGACACTCATTCAGAACACGACGCCAATCAGGGAAGTGTTTGTTGATGAGTTCTACCAAGACCTTGTTATCATATTTAATACCTTCTGCATCCAGGATTTCTTGGAGACGTTTGAAGAATCCTGCTGCAATTTCCTGTCGTTCTTTTCCCTTGATTCCAAAGTCGATGACGGCACACCTAGAATGTAGGGGTTCGATGATTTTGTTTTTATAATTGCAGGTGAAGATGAATCGACAGTTGTTATAAAACGTCTCAATGTTTGCCCGTAAGAGGAGTTGTACATCGTTCCCTGTGTTATCAGCTTCGTCAATGATGATGACTTTGTGTTTTGCATCTGACGAAAGTGATACGGTCGAAGCAAAGTTCTTGGCCTGATTCCGTACAGTGTCAAGAAATCTACCTTCATCGGATCCGTTGATGACATAGGAATCTACTCCAAGTTGATTACAGAGGGCTTTAGCGACAGTGGTCTTACCTACACCAGGAGGACCAGAAAGAAGAAGGTTAGGAACCTCACCCTTATCTAGAAACTCTTTAAAGGTCTTCTTTGTAGCCTCAGGGAGGATACATTCATCAATGGTCTGTGGTCGATACTTCTCGCACCAGAGAAAATCATTATTCATAATAAATTTAAAAAATAGGTAAAATACGTTGTCTCATCTGTTCAAGTTGTACAGGGTCACCACCATAGTACCCCATATGCATATAGACACAATCAAGGTACCTCAGTTCATCACGTTCAGTATTATAGGTGAAGTGGTCACAAAAATCAACTATCTCTTGTGGAACTGGTACTTGGTTGTGATCATAATCAATGATCATACAAATCCTTTGGTCATGTGTTTGGGACGGGTATTAATTTTATCCAACACTTCAATATGAGATTGAAATTCTGATGGAGTTTCCCACCAAATTTGTCGAACTTGTTCCCATGAATCTACCACCACAGATTGATTGTTTGAGTACACCATTTTATAATCATGACGATCATATGGTTTGTCACAAGTTTGTTTAAAGTGTTTCGTCATTTTTTACTAGAGAGAAAGAACCATCATTGTTGTCAATCCATTGTAGTAGATCACCTTCTTTCCATCCAAGTTCTTTCATCAGATCGTCAGGAAATGTAAGGATTCCATCGTCACTAACAGTTAATGTAGTTTTCATATCCATTCAGGTTTACGATCAGGGAGACGAAGATAGTTATCTTTCACCCATGGTTTAGATGTAATGTACATTTTGTAAGCAGTGAGTGTGTCAATACTATCATCAAACTTGAACTCCTCAGGCATTGCACGAACAAAAGGAGTATGACCATCCCATTTCACATAAGGAATGATTTCATCAGCAGCAAGGAGAGTCTTGAAGCAAGTATGGCATTTCCCATATCGATTGAAATACTCTTCACATAATGCAATACCATGAGCAAGCAACCATCTAGAGTTTGCTACAGTCTCGTTTGCCCACTTGGTGCAAGGGTGATTGCGGAATGCTCCTTTCTCTGTAGCATAGGGGTTACCGTCTGCCTTAGGCAAAGTACCATAACCATGACCCCACTTGTCTGAACAGACGATAGAGAGCATCTGACAGGTCTCTAAGGGCATCTTTACAATATGTTTGTCAGGAAGGACTATTGCCGAATCCACCGGATTGGAAGAAGTCGCGAAGATATTCATCAGTAAAGAATTGCATAAGGTAACTTACACCCCAATCTAATGTACCTGGGGGAAACACGTCAACGTTTTGTTCAAGAATTTTCTTGGCGTCAATAATTCTTCTCATACCACATACTTGTGCAGTGGCTTTAGAGATTTCCATGAACTCTTTGAAGTCCTCACCATTACCCTGTTTGACACCACTGACGTATAGTTCTCTGGCCCGACGAAGAAGTTCTTCTGTTGCAGGTTTGAATGTGATGGTTTCTTCTTTAAGAGGAATTGCCATGTTCTTCAT
>Ga0222715_10003406_pt1 | contig 14198 bp, 21 predicted proteins | sample C33_9DmetaG_FD_165056 | JGI IMG/M metagenome (GOLD analysis project Ga0222715, IMG submission 165056) | Estuarine water microbial communities from San Francisco Bay, California, United States - C33_9D | ecosystem: Environmental > Aquatic > Marine > Unclassified | place: USA: California...
TGATCGGCTCCGCAAACTCTGCCGCCAACGCGGTGCGCAACAGTCGCACAAAATATGGCGGGAAGATGGCAGGCTCCGGGCGGTACTGATAATCGATCCACACCTCTTCCAGATTGGTGTAGACGCCGCCGGCATAGATCTCAAAGTCGCGCACAGGGCGGCCACCAACAGAGCTGGTATTGAACACGGCGCGCGGATTGCCGAGGATGTCTCCCGGCAGTTGATACTTGTATTTCCATTCATTGATTGGCGTGTCAACAAGCTGTGCCAGCTTCACCTTCTTTAGCGTCCAGCTAAATGGATACTGCATCAGCAAGGTGTCGCGCACATCATCATAGAGGCGATCAGCAACCTGAGCCTCGTCTGTGCCGGTAGCAAATGAAGAAAGCGGAGTAGCGCCTAACATAATCAGGGCGTCTGAGCAGATTGATAGTTTGGTATCGCCAGCCGCCATAGCACTACTCCAAAAAGGTAAAGGGGGGCAGCCGAAGCTGCCCCGCCAGATTAGTCACCGTCGGTAACAATGCCGATGGTCTGACCGTTGGACACGTCAACAACGCCCGATGCGTTCGACACAACGATGTGCATCGTAACGGTGCGGGTGCCGCCAGTAGCGCCGTGAACAATGATCATGTCGCCGACCTTCAGAGTGTCGGACAGATCATTGAAGTAGCCGCTGGTGTCAACAGCAGTAGAAGCCTCGGTGGTGGTGTAAACGTACAGGGCCGGCGTGTTGCCTGCCTTGGACTGGCCACCAAGAGGAGTGAAGTCAGCAAGTACGAAAGCCATTGTCTATACCCCTCTCTACTCGGTTGCGGAGATCTTGACGATCCCCTCATCATCGATTGCAATAGCGCCAGCCGAGAACATCGAAGATACGAGGAACGACGTTTTTTCAGGAACGTAGTTGATCTCACTCTTCTGGTTCATGCCGATGCCAAGCCCGATTGCATCGCGGTGGAATGCGAAGCAGGTGCGGGTCGATGGGAGCGGCAGGCCACCCTCGTCACGATCACCAAGGGTGATGAACTTGAAGCCGAGGAACGTGTCAATCTCACCAGTAGAAAGAGCCTTCACCGTAGCAAAATCGCTGCTGGTCAGCTCAGTCTCGTCGAGAAGCGCAGACAGGCCATTTGCATGAATGATCATGCAGCGACCTTCAGACGGTACGTTGTTGGTGTCCAGAGCCTTCTTGGCTGCAAGCAGCTTTGCAAGGTTCATGTTGGAGCCAGTGCCGCCAATGTCGGTGCCGACAGTGGATGGCGACGACGCGGCGTTCAGCGCGTCAATGACGAGCTGGTCCATACGACGACCAATAGCATTACCGACAACCTGAACAAGCTCGCGGCGCTCGTCGAAGTTGACCTTCTGCTGGTTGAAGATGTCGCTGTATTCAGCAGCGATGTAGTCAGACATCGTTGCAGTGACCTGCGAATAGGTCACGTTCAGCGGAGTTACATCGGTCTGTGGAACCCGCACGGTGGCAACGCCTTTACCGATCTTCGGGAACTTGACCTGATTGCCTTCGACATTTGTCCGCTCACGGGTGATGCCAGCCAGAGCGCGTGCGCCCTGATATGCCTGCTTCACCTCGGCATCGAACAACTGAACGAAAGCGTTGGAAATGCCTACAGCCATTTCTCAGTCCTTCCATTTCAAAAGTTAACACTGGTTCGCCAAGCAGGTATCCATATTGGGCTGCGACTTGGGCATGTGCGCCACGCCCCCAAGCGGGGTTGACAGGTCGAAGACGATTGTCTGTCAAGGGGATTATAGGCAAAAAAGCGGGGGCTGTAAACGCCCCCGCCTCAAAGTCACATCGCGGTGTAGTCCGCAGTCCCATAGACCTGCTCAAAAGCCTTTTCGACTTTTGCGCGGAATGCCGGGTCGCTCTGATATTCAGGCTTGGCAACCATAGCCGACAGCTCTTCCTTGGATGGCGCGCCATCGACGGGGCCGACATCTACCGGGATCGGCTTGTCACCGTAGTAGCTGCGCACCTTTTGCAGGGCGCGCATGCCTTGCGCTGTGCCGGCCATAATCTTGAACTCTTCAAAATCATCGCCGCCCCAGACGCCCTTGTTGACCAAGCTCTGCGCCCACGTCGTCATCGACTTGATGGTGGCATCAGCATTCGGGCCTAGCTTTTCATATTCCTCTTTGTGAGAAATCGCAGCTTGTTCGCTTTCCGCGCCAGCCATTTCGATGAACTTGCCAGCCAGCTCGTTAAATGCCGCCTGACTAACGCCGTGCGTCTTCGCCCAGTCACGATAAGTGGCATACAGCTCATCGTCCTCAGGAATGCCAGCTTCAGTAAAGATAGACTGATCATATTCATCTGGAACCTTATGCTGGCCCTGAGAAAACTTTTTCTGAAGCTCGTTGTAAGACTTGACCAGATTCTCAAGGTCCGGGCCTTCATCCTCATTCCAGAACTTATCCGGGTACCACTCTGGCCGCTCAAAGGCGATTTCTTCATCCTCTGACGCCAGTGTGACGCTATCAACCGATGGCTCGGTGTCTGGTTGCAAGTGTGAAATAGACTGCTCTTCTGCTTGCTGCTGGTTGTCGTCGCCTTCAACTTTGGCATCGGCCAACAGCCCTTCAGTTTCGCTCATAGCTCTCTCGCTCTTTTGATACGCCGCTCGATTTCGCGGACCAGACTGTTCTGGCCCTCTCTAGCATAGCCGTGGCTGGCATCCTCGCCCGGATACCAAGTCGGCTGCTCTATCGTCAGTGACCGCAGATGGGTGAGCAGCTTTTGCCCATCCTCACTGCCGAAGACCCGCAGATAAAGACGATCAACGTCATCCTTATCCACCTGTTGTTTGTGCGCGATCTCAGGGTCTGCGGTTTGCAGACCTTCCCAACCGTCTGGGTTCATTGATTACATTCCTTCTGGTGCTGGTGCCGGCGCTTGGCCCTGAGCCTCTGCCTGTGCTTGCGCCTGCATCATTGCTGCCGCCTGCTCCATCATCTGCTGGCGCTCCTGCGGCGTGGTGCGCAGATCTGCCGGGATGCCGAGCTTGTCAGCCACATAGTCGGGGATGCTGCCGGTCTTGACCGCCATCTGACCCTCTGGGCCGAGCGCGGATGACATCTGCACCCACTGCATGATCTTCTCAATGTCGCCCATATTCTGCGCCTGCGCGATGGGGCTGATCGGCACAACCTTGACCTCAAGGCCGTTGACCTTCAGCGGCATCTCAATCAGGCCGCGCTCATCCATCACATACAGGATCCGAGCAATCATCGGCACCATTGTCTCGGTGATGAGACGACCGAAGGCACTGCCCAGATTGCTGGCCAACTCCTTCATGCGCTCTGCGATTTCTGTGGCAGACCGGGCCGACATATTGTCTGGCGGCAGAGTGTCGTCCAGCAGGATCTTTTTGATGTTCATGCGCAGGTCGTTGATCACGATCTGGCTGACGTTAAAGTCGCCGGAGCGCGGCATCTGCCGCAAGCTCTCACCCTGCGGGCCACCGTTGCGCGCCACAGGAATGATGGCACCCGGCGCGATGCGGATGGTCTGCGGGTTCAGGACGCCATCGTCTGCCGCCGTGTAGACGCCGGCAATCGACAGGCTGGCATTCTTCAGGAGCAGCTCCAGCGTCTTGTTCAGTGTCTTGATGTCGGGGATGGCCGTCACCAGCGGACCACGACCATAGACCTCGCCGGCCACTTTCATGTAGCGCGCGACGATCCACGGCGATGATTTCATGCGGCGCATCAGAAGCTGGCTTTTGCCTTCCGGCCAGATGACGTGGTAGCAGAAATCGCCCTGCTCAATGTCATACAGCGTGGCCTCCAGCAGCTCGATTTCCTGCGTCGGCTTGTCCGCGATCATGCGCTGCAAGCGATCTGGCAGCTCGGCGTCCTGCCAGTGCTGCTGGATGGCCTCGCCCTTCAGACGCATGCGGCGATAGACATTGTCCACCTTGCCGTGCGCGCCCTCTTCAATGGCGACCAGATACTGCGGCACGGCCGTGAAGCGGATTGGCGTCATGTCGTCGCCGTCTTGGATCAGCATGACGGCAGTGCCGACTGACAGATCCAGCAGGAACTCGCCCATCGCCAGATCAAAATTGGATTGGCGCAGGACCGAAAACATCTTCTCGGAATAGATGTCGAGCGCAGCCTGCGCCTCAATGGCGCGATCCTGCGGGATATCAGCGCCCGGCTCCAGCCGGCACCAGTTGGCGTATGGCGGGAACAGGCCCGACTGGATGCGGTTGGCGAAACGCTGGACGGCATTGATGGCGGTGCTGTCGAACACGCGCGCCATCTTGTTCTGGCCGGGCGATCCACCGCCCTCATAGTAGCCATCATACAGATTGCGCTGCGGCAGTCCGAACTCGTAGCAGTCTTCATAGATCTGCCGCCAGTTATCCTTTCGACGCTGCGCTGCGTCGTGACGCTTCATGATTTGTTCGACGCTATGCACTGGCTTCATTCCTTTTGCTAATGGCTGCTGCCTTTTTCTTCGCGTCTGCCTTGGAGCTAGCGCCCCAAGCGCGCAGCGACAAGAGCAGGCGCGTAGGCTTGCCGTCCTTGTATTCAGGTCCGGGCATGCCGCCCATACGCGCGAGGAAGCTGGCCCGGCGCGGATTGTCGCCAGACTTGACCGGGCGCTTCAGGTTCATGCCCTGCGCCTTTGCAGAACGCCGGCCTGCCTCATTGAGGCCACCTTTCGGGTTCTTGCCGGCCTTGCGTTGCCAAGCTGGGGATCTAGCCACGCGCTGCCCTCATATTGTCGATCAGGTTTGGATAGGGACGCCCGGCCTTTTTAGCGGCGCGCATCGCTGTGCGCTTCTGCGCAGATGACAGCGACTTGGGCTTGCCCAGACCCTTAGGGCGCTTCTTGTCCCAGACCTGCTTAGGCTTTGCCATAGCCGGCATCCTTCTTCTTTGCCATCTTGCTCTTCATGCTGGCCCCGGTCATGCGACCGCCAGTCTGCTTGGCATATTCCTTGGCGGCCTTCATGCCAGCCTTGCTGTAGGCAAAGTGGCGGGTCTTGCCCTCTTTAGATACGACCTTCGGCATCATCCAGCTCCTAATGTGTCAGCGGTAAATCTGTCGCCACTAAGCAGGGTGCGTGCGCCGAGACGGCGCAGACCTGCTGCGCGGCGGCGGCGGTTCTCTGCCTCAATCTGCTGTGCCAGTGCCGAGCGGCGCACAGTAGCCGGGCCGGCTGCCTCTGCCGGCTGATCGGGCTGCGGGGCAGCAGCGCCCATCTGAGCCGCCTGAGAGCCGCCATCGCCGCGATTGGCCTCCTGCATAGCCAGACGGTCTGCCTCGCGCTGACGGCCCGTATAAACGCCATTGCGCATGACGCCGATGACCATACCGTTCTCGCGGACAGGCGTGCCGCCACCCTCAATCTGGCGGATGATGTTCTGGCGCATTGCACTGCCAAGGTTCAGGGCCAGCAGTGCGCTGGGCAGCGGAACCTTTGACATGATGGCTTGCGAACGCTCTTCGCGCTCTTGCACATCCTGAACGGCAGCGCGCCTAGATATGGCGCTGTTGTAGCTAGGCTGAATACCAGCGGCCCTAGCCATCCCGGTATATCTTGCGGCAGCAGCAGACTGTCCGCGAGACAAGCCCCTGCTCTCTGCCTTTTGACGCGCCGACGGCTGTGGCTTTGACCAATCAACCATAACCTACCCCAACGTCTCTTGTATGCCCATCTCGGCATCAGGTCTGTCCGGCGACAGCAGCGAGCGGCGGCCACCAATCATGCGCGCCCTACGACGTGCCGCGATCTGCGCCATCTTCTGGCGCTCCTGCTCGGTCAGGCGCTGCTCTTGCCGTTCCTGAGCCGCGACCACCTCTGGATCCGGCGGTGGTGGGGATGGCACGCGAACCAAACTGCCCATTAAAAATACCTCGCAAACATCATGTAGTCAGCGCCGTCTGCACCGTAGTTTCGCAGGACGCCCTCGCGGGTGAATTTTAACGCATCTGCCCACCGCATAGCAAGGTCATGTCGTGTATTTACAGTTACTTGCAACCGTTTCAGTTTCTCTTTGGACGCAATGTGGTTGATATGTCGTTGTGCGCCCCTAGTGAGCGCAACCGGATGCGATGCAATCTGGTCGCCTGTCAGCATCCACATCTCGGCAACCTGATGCCACAGCTTCACATAGCCGAAGCAGCACAGGATCTTGCCGCCGGCCATAGCCGTCTGCGCGTTGCCTGTCGCCTGATATTGGCGCAGCATCTCCCGGAAATTCGGCACACTGTCAAAATAGTCCGCGTCAAAGGGGCGCAGATCCATCGCGTAGGCATGCCCCCAGTGAAACGGCACAAAACTGACGCCGGGATCATTGGTGATCATCAGAACACGCTGAAGTCTGTGTTTGCCTTGAGCTGCTTGAACTGCTGGCTGAATTGACTGTTGCGCGTAATCGACCGCACCTCGCCAGCGCCGAGCATCAAATAGCCGAACGCATCGCCAACGTGGCTGTGTTCATTCTTATTCGGCGCGTCCTTGAACCGCTCGTAGCCGGCACCGACGGCGATCCGCTTGAAATGATAGCCGCCGGCCAGCGACTTGCGGGTGCGGGTGCATTTACTGCTCACCACAAGGCCGGGCTTTCCGGCGACCATCCGGTTCATAGGCATAGCGCCAGCCTCGCGGCGCACCATAAAGTCGTTGCTGCTGGTCGGCCTAGCGTGCAAGCCCAGCGTCCTCATATGCTCAAACGCCGTCACCTCGAAGATCTCGTCGCGCTTCACACCAGCCGGGTCACCCCAGATCAGCACGTCACTCTTCGGAAAGTGCTGTTGGATGTCCGACACAAGATGATGACAGAACCGCTCCAAGCCCATATCAAACGCCACCAGCTCGTGAACCACATGCCAGCGACCGTTCGCCATCTTCTGCCCAAACACAGCCGCAGGCGTCAAACCAAAGTCCAATCCAATATGAACAGGCCAGCCCGGCTCAATCTCGACATCGCCAGACATCACGCTGTCAGAAAACTCCGGCCACACAGGCTTGCCATCCTGCACATAGACATACTGCGCGCCGGCATAGCACTGGATCCAATCCAGTGATTTGCCGGCAAGCTGCTGCTCGTAGTAGCCGGGCGGCAGATTGTTCACATTCTCAGCGCGCGGGTTGTTGATCCAGTGCTTGCCAGCCGCGAAGATATTATCCTCATGCTCGGCAGTACCCTCAACAACACCGCCGGGCTGCTTGTAAAATTTCCAAGGATACTTGCCGCGAATGGGGTTCTTCTCAGCCAGACCCGGCCACCAGTGGTCGCTGTCCATCGGGTTGGTGGACATCCACACGCCGCGCCAAGTGCAGCCGGCATTGGCCTTGGTCGGGTAACGACCGACACGCGACGTTAGGCCGTCAACCACAGCCTTCGGCAGCTCCCGCGCCTCATCGATGAAGCCGCCGGTCAATTCCAGCGACAGCAGCTTCCTCACATCCCTCGGCTGATCCAGCGCCAGAAAAATCACCTCACAGTCAACACCAGCGGCACCGTCACGCGGTGGCAGCTTGATGTGGTGCGTAATAGGCGGCGACCAGCGCATCGGCCCCCAGACATTCTCAGGGAAGATCTCCTGCCACGTCTTGATCGTCGTCGTGCGCAATTCCGGGTAGCTGTTTCGTATGACTGCAAATCTGGTATAGCGGATATTGTCGATAGGCGACGGCTCCTGCTTCACTGCCCTCAACATAACCTCGGCCAATGAAGCAAAAGTCTTGCCAGAGCCGACCGGCCCCATCAAGCCACGCACAAAACTGTCGTCGTTCAAAAACTGCCATACCGTCGGACTGCCCGAAAAATCCAAATTCAAACCAGCCAACGCCTCGGTCGTCGGCTCCTTGCGCCTGCGTGGCGACCTGTCAGTCGCGCGTGATGATCTAGCCATTAATCCTCCGGCGTAAATGTGACAACCGTAAACCCGTGATAATCTTCCGGCGCAACAATCAACAGCGCCATCTCGCACTCAGTGCAAAGAACGCAAGCCGTGCTGTCAAACACAACGCCGCGCGTCTCCTCCTCGCAATGCCCACATATCACCGGCTCCGGGAAGAACCGGCAGGACATGTAATCGCGCATGCTGATAACGTCACCCATCGTCACCCTCCACATCGACAATCGTCGCCTTCGGGCCGGTGATGTTAATGCCAATCATGCTCGGCTTCTGATTGTCAGCATTCGGCTCCAACAGGCCGCGATGCTTCGCCAACAGACGCAACGCCGCGATCTTGTCGTGCATCTCAACCTCAATCACATTGCCAAACTGATTGGGCGTGACCTTCACCTTCTTGATGCTGCGCTTGGCGCGCTCAGGCAATGCAGCCGACGGCGTCAGCGTGACCTGCCCCATAGCGTCCCACTGGATCACATCAGTCGCCTCACCAGCGCCAATGGCCTCCAGCTCCTGCACGACAGCCTCGCGCCGCTCCTCGTCCTGAGACGCAAGCGCGGCGCGCTGCTGCCTAATGGTCGGCGGTTTTTTCGCGCTCATGCAAACACTCCGATCCTGTGGCCGCGTATCCAGCCAGATCCTTCCAGCTATCCTGATGATCGCGGTTTGCGGCCAGCCGCGCAATCTTCATCGCCGCCAAACACAGCGCGACCTGCTCAGGCTCAAACTCGACGCCCATTATCGCGGTCCACATAACCGCGATCCGCTCGTGATTTTCCCAAGGCGAACCATATTCCTCGCCGCGCTCCTGTACGGCGACCTTCGCCGCGTCCAGCAATTCAAATCTATCCATTGCCTCTGTCCTTCTCCCGATACTCGATGATCTTTAGATTACACACCGGGCAGCGCCGATCAATGCGCAGCCCGTTGTCTGATTGCTTGATCAGTGCCGCCTCACACTTGGGGCAAAGATCCAGACGCAAAAAGTCGGCGTAGCGGCCGTCGCCTTGCTCAATCATAGCATCCCCCGGTTGTGGGGAAAATTTTTTGTGACCCCCCCATATCGGTACAGCGAGGGGCCGGGGCCAAGGGGTCGCCGGCGCGGGTGGCGCTGGTGTTGGCGGCGTTGGCGGCTGGTGCTGGCGGCGGCGCGCACCGTACAAAAGCAAACCGACGTTTGCGTCGCGCTACGCATCGGCAATGGCCCTTGCAACGTCAGCGAGAGCCGGCACCCCTGCCCTGCGCTCTAGTGCCTTGTCGCAGACCAGCAGCGTTGCTGCCGTTACGTCTGCCGGCTTGCAGCCCTCGACGGCGAGGCGGCGCGCCTGCGTGATCTCGTTGTCGAACAGGCGCACCTGCCCGGTCGCCTGCTGCACTGCGCGGATGTAGGCGTGGCAGATGGCCTCGGCTGTCAACTGGATCTCGGTTAACTCCGGGTCGGGCTGGCCGATCTGGCGGTGATTGTGTGGGTTTGATTGACCATCCCCCAGACCCCCTGTTTCTTCTGCGCTATCGTCGCCTTGATCTCGCAGCAGTTGCAGCGGCTTTGCGATGTGTACCTCCTCAAACGTAGGCAGCGGCTCATCGCCATCCCACAGCACCTGATACCTGTTGCTCTTCCAGCCGCTTACCGTCTCCTGATAGTCCTTCGGCTGTAGCTGTCGCACATACTTGCGGCGCTTCAACACCTTCATGCCGTCATGCACGCTCTTGCGCTCCGCATAGCCTGCCACATCGCACAGCGTCTGCATTGACGGCCAGCACACACCAGCCCTGTTCGTAAAGCCACACAGCGCACCCAGCACGCGCAGCTCTCTCTCTTTGAGCTGGCGATCAGCGAACGCCCTGATCGGCATCACCGACCACGGTCGCTTGTTCTCAGAAAGGGATAGCGTCATCGATCAGCTCCTCTGTCTTTGTCTTCGGCCTGACACTCTCAACCACAGCGCCGGGGAACGTGTCCTTGATCTTGCCCAGCAGCGCACCAGCCTTATCCTCTTCCATCTTGGCAATCATCATAGCCAATTCGTCAGCACTATACACCACCAGATCCCGGTTCTCGCGCTTCACCTTTGCCACATCGTGGCTCGTCTTCACAATCGCCAGCACTCTGCCGTCAGGCATTGCTGCCTCGATGTAGTCACCAGTCAGCGGCTCTGCACCATTGGCAATCGCAGCCTGCTCCAGTGCAGCCAGCCCTCGCTTGGTTACCTCGACCTGATGCTCGACATCGACGCGATCATCAATCGCCTTGTTGAGCTTCTCCATCTGCGCCTCGAACCTCTCGCGCAGATCCTGCCCGGCTAACCACGGCAACCTGTCCACGCCCCATTTAAGTTCGAGCTTGCTCACCGCCTCGTCGTAATCATGCAACGCCTGTTGCATGCGACGCTCGGCTGCCTCAGTAGGCGCAAAGTAAGCCTTGCTCGGCTTCCTTGGTCGTCTAGCCATTAAAACTACCTCCATTTGCGTAGGGTGCGATGGTAGGGTGTGATCTAAAGATCATCACACCCCACCCACCCTGCGATGAGGGTGCGATACGCATAAGATGGTCACCCCACATTTTTGGCTATGTCCTTGTTTATCCACACTTTGCCTTCGTCAACCGTCACCACACCCTTGTCTTGCAGTCCCTGACGCGCATCCTTGCGCTGTTGCGGTGTAAGATCGGGCGATTTCACCTTGTGTGCGTCGTGCCACAGGCTGGCAGAGATGATGCTTGACCCTGCTTTTACCATCGTATTTTGCAGCGCCTGCATCGCATGATACTGCCTCGCTGACAGGTTCTGCTTCTTTGTCGTCGCCTCTGCCTCAATCGGCTTAAGAACCACACTGCTGTCATCCATCAGCGCAATCGGCACCATCTCAAACGTGATCTTGTCCATCACATCTGCGTCTTTCTGTTTTTCCATCGACAGCGACACAATGTTTTCAGACTTGGCCACAGCCAGCACTGTATCAGCGGCACCAGCTAGTGCTGACGATCCGCGCATGCTGTTGATGCCGCGACTGGCGTCCTTGCCAGCGTGGTGTATGGCCAGCAGTCCGCACCCAGTGTGATGCTTGATGGCGTCACAGCCACGCACAAAGGCCGACATATCTGTCGCGCTGTTTTCCTCGCCGGTCATTGATCTGGCCACTGTGTCGATCACCAAGCAGCTAAACTCTGTGTTTAGGCTGTCGATGGTGCGCAGCAGTTTCTCGACGCTCTCCGGGTCGATCATATCAACGGCCACAGGAAGCACCTTCAGCGATCCATTGCCCTCAATGCCATTGTGCAGCTTGTGAGCCTTGACGCGCTTGCCGAGGCCACCGACGCCCTCACCGGCTATGTAAAGCACGGCCCCGGCCTTTGTGGCGCGACCGTGCCACGGCCTGTTGTGCGCCATACACAGCGCCATATCAATGGCGATGAACGACTTGCCTGTCCCCGGCGCACCGTACAGCACAGCAAAGCCGTGCTTGGTCAGCACACCATCGACCATCCATTCAACTGGCGGCATCGACATCAGATATGCCTCGTCATACAGCGGGTATATGTCGGGCATCTCTTCCGGCTCCGCTGGCTCCGGCTCTGCCGCTATGGGCGGCGTCGCCTTCACCAGCTCCATCAGTTGCTGCGTGTCGCCGCCCTTGAACAGCCAGTCAACCACATCATCCTTCTCAGCGCCCGGCAGATCCACGCGCTTGATGGCATTGGCTGTGCCGTACAGTTGGCTGATCACCACATCCGCGTGCGCCCTGCCGGCATCATCATTGTCGGGCAGCACGATGACGTTGCGGCCTTTGAAATACTGGTTCAGCTCCGGCTTCCAGTTCTTTGCGCCGCCGTGATTGGTGCTGGCCACCAAGCCCAACTGACACAATCGCTCGGCTGCCTTCTCGCCTTCCACAATGAAGACTGGCGCGTCCGGGTTCTGCATCATGCCGACCAGATTGTATGGCAGCGCCTCGACATCATTCAGGTTATACAGCCAGCCACCCTTGTCGTCTGGCCGGCGCTGCCTGAATGTCTTCGGCTCGAACCGCTGCACCTGATAGCGCAGCACGCCGTCGCTGTCATAATAGTCGTATTGCTTGGCGAGATACTTGGCCGGCGTCAGCGCCTTCTGCTGCTGCGGCTGTATCCCGAATTTCTCAGCCAACACGTCAGACAGGCCACCATTGAGGCTGGCCGGCTCATTGAGGCGCACAAGGTCGATCACCCCGCCGCCCGTGTTCATCTCATAATCGAACCAAGTACCCTTGCGCAGATCCACACAGAAGCTGCCGTGCGTCCCCCAACGCAGCTCGACGCCTCGCTTGCTTGTCGGCTCACCCTTGTAGTGCCGGGCCACCTGTTCGATGTAACTTGCAATGTTGTTCATCTGAAATCCCCATTCTCCCGCCCCCATAGATGTTGGCTGGTGCCAGCCGGGAGACAACTGGCACCAGCCTCACGCGCTAGAACAGGTCGCTACCTGTCGCCGCCGGAGGTTGCGGCGCAGGTTCTGCCTGCGCGGGTTCTGCCGCTGGGGAGGCGGCATCGAATGCGCTTCGATCAATCCACTGGCTGATCTCCGCGAACTTTGGAGCCTTAAACACCAGCTCACCCTTCGGCGTGTTGATGGTCACGCGCTCTGTGCCTTCAATGGTCACCACCGGCACCTTGCCCGGGTTGGCATCCTTGCCGGCAAGGTACATGTCGTGCAGCTTGTTCATCGACTGCTTGACCACCTTGCTTGAGCTGGACCACTCACGCACTGCCAGATCCTTGTTGTAGACCTTCACGCGGAAGCCCTCATTGTGGTCCGGGCTTGGCCGCTGCGGCTTGGCATCACCCAGCCTCACCATCTGGAAGTCTGGGCCATTGGTGAAGGCCATCCAGCCCACCTCGATGCCATCCATATCCATCGCAATGCTGATCGGATAAGGCATCTCAGCGTCCGACTTGGACCACGTCCCATCGGGCTGCTGCTGCCGCTCCTGCCGGACAAAGTCTCCGCTCTGTGCCGAATACTTGATGATAGGCAGGAAATCACCCCCGCCGCCGTTGCTCTCTGTAAAACCTAACGCCATTGTTTACTCCTTAACGGTAACGTCAGTTGGTTTGTGGCTGATCACTGTCAGCCGCTCTCTTGGGTAGTAGGCGCAGACATCCAGATCCTGCGGATCATTCCTGTCTGCCCTGCCACCCGGATTTACCGTAAACTCCGACGCGAAATCCAATCGCGCCAGCGCGTCACGGTAAAGCAGTATGAGGTACGCCGGCAAGCCGGTTGCCTCAGTTAATAGTCTGGCGTGCATGACCTTCGACAGGCTGATCATCACGCTTGGATATGTGTTGAGGTCGCACTTGCGCGCCTTCACCTCGGCAAAGCCTATCGGCTGACCATCGCGCCGCAGCAACCAGTCGAGACGATACTGCACCGGCAGCTTGTAAACCTCGACGCCGATGTTCTGCAAGGCGTCAGCGACCAGCCGCTCGTTCTTGAGGTCGTGATCAGTCTCGTATTTCGGACGCATTGTCTGCCTCCTTGATCGCATACAAGATACGCGCCGCCACCTGTGGCACGATGCTGTTGCCTAGCTGTTTAAGTCGGTGTACCCGACCGGGTATCCCATTAGCCACTCGACCCAATGCGGGTTCAGGCTCCCACCAGCTTCTGATGGAAGGTCTTTCGCCTCGCCCTTCAAAGCCCTGCCACTCGCCCCCTTCCAGTCTCTCGCGGTTGGCGTTGGCCAAATCCTTTCCTTTTGCGATCTGCCAGCGCGGTGCGCCATCGCGCTCCACTCTTCCCGGCTGTTGGCAATTTTCATCAACATTTGCAGACTGCCATCGTTCGTGAACCCCCTTGTGTCGGGTGTCGGCACCAACGACCCAGCATCTGTCTCTGCGGTGTCTGGCGTCTGCGGCGACAGCCGGTATAACGTAGCACCTGCTGGTGTAGCCTGCGGCTTCCAAGTCAGATAGCACCGTGTCGAGGCCCATAGAGATGTGGCCAGCAACATTCTCTCCAATGACCCAGCGGGGCCGGACAGCTTGGATAACTCTAAGCATTTCTGGCCAGAGGTGTCGGTCATCTTGATCGCCGAGGCGCTTCCCGGCTTGTGAGAACGGCTGGCAGGGGTATCCCCCTGTGATGATGTCAACCATTCCTCTAAATCTATCTGCGTCATCTGCAAGCTCCCGAATGTCCTTGATGATCTCTGTGTCTGGCCAGTGCTTCCGCAAGACCTTTTGCGCGTGTTCGTCATATTCACAGAACGCGACAGTCTCATAGCCTCCGACCAGCTTCTCGCCAGCGTAGCTGAAGCC
>Ga0222715_10003408_pt1 | contig 14193 bp, 17 predicted proteins | sample C33_9DmetaG_FD_165056 | JGI IMG/M metagenome (GOLD analysis project Ga0222715, IMG submission 165056) | Estuarine water microbial communities from San Francisco Bay, California, United States - C33_9D | ecosystem: Environmental > Aquatic > Marine > Unclassified | place: USA: California...
ACGCGACTTTACCTTGTGGTAACACGCATCTTTGACCGACCCGCCCTTACTATACTTGTGAGAGCAACCACAATCAGAACTGCGGTAATACCGTCTCATTAAGAACCCTTCATAACTACCATTTTAGTTGGACGCATCTTCTTACTTACTGCGCCGCAACCACGAACCTTACCACCAGACTTCATTTTCTTTGGGCGTTTTGGTGGCATTGGGACCTTCTTTTTAGGGGCTTTCTTTTTTGACCCCATATCTTCAGACATACGCTCAAGACTTGTGGTACGGTCTGCATCGCCCATCTGTAAAAGCTGGATGTCTTCTTCACGCATTCCCTCGCCCGGAGAATCCATACCTTCACCAAGAAGTTCGGCGCGTCGGCGTTTAATATCTCTACTACGTCCTACATTTTCCATGCTTTCCGGGGTTAACAAACTACTCAACTTTCCACCATCAGCATACCGGCGCATCATACCGCCGCCCATGTAACCTTTTTTCATAAACTCTTCTCCTACAGATTTAGGAACGCCAACTTTCTTAGCGAACTTAGGGTTGTTAGCTACAGCCGCCATAAATCTCTGCTGTTTTTTAGACTTTGCAGGCATCAGCAGTTCCACTTACGTAGGCTTTTGTTGATCCGGCTATTTGGATCATTAGCTGTTTTAGAGCTAGTCAGTCTCTTCTTCATACCAGACATGCGCGCACAGAAGGATTTACGACGGTTAGCCGCCTTAGACCCTTTCTTGAGCTTGCTAGGCTTAGTTGTTACAGCGGTCTGTAACTTGCTGCCAGGATTTTGACGGCGATAACTAGCAACGCCTTTAGCGTTGAGACCCCCAGAAGGATCTTTACCCTCTTTACGTTGCCAAGCGGGGGACTTAACTCCCCCACCCGATTTGTAGTAACACCGCATAGCCGCTCCTAGCTGTAGAAGAAGGTCATGGCAGTTATATTCGTCGCTGTAGTCACATAAACATCTGAAGAGCAACGAATACCGTCATCAGGAATGTTAACCGAGTGTGAGTCGGATGCTAGAAAATCAATATCTAGCACTGTAGCGCCACCATTACCGTTGGTAATAGTAAGGCGTCCCGCACCCGCACCAGTCAAAACCTGTAGCTGGCGAATACGTGCTGGGCCTACGGCAAGAGAGCCTGTACCCGTTACACGTTTCGTAAGGACATCGGAGGACATAGGCTACCTCCTTATCCAGCAGAAACGGTCAAAACGCCTGAGTTGCTCCAAAGTTGCCCTGCAACTGCTGGATCAGAGGTCGGAAGGTCGCTTAAAATAACAACGCTGTTTGTACCATCGTAGCTGATAGAGATATTCTCTGTCACTGCGCCAGTATTTGCAGCTTTAGTGATGTCCTTAAAGCCGTTCTCAGAACGGACTGGACCTTGGAAGGTAGTATTAGCCATGTAGATCTCCTGTCGTGGCTAGTGTCAGCTACACTTCGTAGCTGTCAGGGATACACCATAATAAGAAATAAAAAGGGGGGCGACAAGGCCCCCCTTTCCAACCAACGCGTAATTTTTTACGCGCCAGCCGAGCCGAAGATCCCAAGAGGATCAGAAACACCGAACGAATAACGCTCACGTGCTTTGTAACGGCTGTTGCCCGTGTCGAAATCGGCATCCATGGATGTCTGCATCGGAGTACGGACAAAGTGCTTCAGGCCATTTGGAACGTCGGTCATGAGGAACCAAGCGTTCGTGTCAGTCAAATAGTGGTTGACTGTGTAGCCTTCAGGGATCGCACCATTGTTACGGATAGCGTTGATGTCGTTATCCGCTGTGCCAACGCGACCCTCAGTTTCCAGAAGTCGTGTAGCCACGAACTGGAGCGCCGGAGGAATGACCAACTTACGCGGTTTAGCCGCAATAAGAAGACCACGCTCGTCTGTCCAACCTGCAATCTGAATGACTGCAGCTTCAAGGGAGGTCTCGTTGAGATCCGCCGCAACAGAAGGAGTGTTGGAGTTTGTGCCACCCGAAACAAGTGGGTGGTCAGTGGCGCAAAGGGTTTTGCCGTCACCGTAGGTTACACCTGAGCCGCTGAACGCATTGTTCAGGATGGCAGCAGCTTTAACCTGCTTGGTGTACGCCATAGCACGGGCGAGAGCCTTCGTGTAACGAGACGACAAGGAGTCGTACAAGTTATCTTCAATAGCTTCTTCAGTAACGGAGAAGCCCATTGCGATGGTCTCGTGTGTATAGCGAGCGGTCCATGTCTCCTGAGCGTTGTCATATTCGATGGCAGAACCTTCGTTTTTGACAGGCGCGGCGGAGAAGCCCGACAGCTTGGTTTCCTCCTCGAATGACCGATCTGAAGTCTCGGACTCGAAGATTTCCTTATGCTCCTCACCATATTTGGCGTATTCCAGACCGAACAGTGCGTTCAGGCCGGGAAGGAGCTCTTTAAGTAATTGGGCGCGTGATATTGCCATTTTACTTTACTCCTTACACGCCAGTGGTGTTGTTAAACTGATGACCTGCGTTCCATTTAACGTAAGCCTCAGTATAACCGCCAGACGTATTTTTGGTTTCTTCAACCAGACCAACGATGCGGAACGGCAGTGTATTGGTCGTAGCTGATGTGTCAGAAATCGCACAACGTGAGTTGCCCGAAACTGTATCGCCAGCGTTGTTGACCCCAGCTACGTTCGCACCGATATCGGTGATGGCAAGATCACCAATGGTGGTGCCCGACGAAACAACAGCAACTTTGAACAGAAGGTCAGTAGCATCAGCTACATAAGCCTTGATGTCAGAAGCAGCAGTGCTGGCCGGATAGTACTGACGGAAAACGGTCTGCGAAGTACCCGGATCGGTGTACGTGCAGCCAAGGAAGACACCAATTGGTGTCATAGCAGCGTCGAACGTATCACGTTCAACGGTGCCTCCGGTGACAAGCGTAACAGCGTCCCCATAGAAGATGCTCGTAGCATAGGCATTAGCAATGCTGTACTGACGAGTAACACCAGCGAAGGGGGTGCCGCTTAATAGCTTTACCGGAACGAGCCCATAAGGGCCGCTAACAGTAGGATAAGCCATTTATAGCTCCCAAGTTTAGGTTAAGTTCCATTACCGAAAGTAACCTTCGATTTCCGCTCATTGAAGAGTGGCATACGAGGGTCGTTTTCACGCATAAGGTTGTTATCAACAGATTCCATCTGGGAGCGAGTTTGTTGAGTGTAGTACTCATTGCGCTCTTCGACGAGTTCTGCTGGAGCCTTGCAGAGCATCAGACCCCCAATCACGACGTTATCCTTAAAGCGATCATGCTCTATGGCAACCATAGTGATTTCAGGATGATCTGAAGCCTTTACGGGCTCCCAACCTTCACGGAGCTTGGAAGAAACATTGGTGGCATCGACCTGCCCTTGCGTAGACACACGCACCCAGTGGTATTTGTAGCCTGGTTCTGGGTCTGGTGAAGGAAGCACCTCTGGGCGCTGCCAAGCACGACGACGGGAACCCTGCTCACGGGTTGTATGCTCACGATTGATTCGGTTATCAGCCATTGTTTTTCCTCATCTCCAATGCAACCTGTGCGGCGTAATCTTTAAGCGGTACTCCAAGGCGCTTCGCAAGGTTTACCTGTGTTTGCGTTAAAACCACCTTTTTAGGTGCTGTGCTCCGCGTAGCGGGTGCAACCACATTGGCCTGACGCTTCGGTGTCCTCTTAACACTATCTCCTTCACCTTCGTCCGAGTCATCGTCGAAGTTTTCTGGAAAGACCTGTCGCATACGAGCATTTAATGCATCGTAGTAGTCATCACTTTGCGGGTCTACACCCGACTTAACGAGCTTATTGTGCAACCCCAGCGCAAAGCTCGTCATTTCATCGTCCGTTCCGAACCACGTATTGGACTTAGCCCATTCTGCGGCCCGCTCGTCCACTGGTGCTGGGGCGGCGTTACCAGTATTACTTTCGGAACCTACAGGGGTTCCTCCCTCCTGTAAAGGAGGAATCTTAATAGAATCTAACCGTTCTGCTTTAATTTTAGCATTGGTTAACTTCTCTTGTGCTTCAAGCACAGCATCGGAGTCTCCAGACTCGTAAGCTGTTTTGTATGATCGCTTGGCAGCTTCAAGTTCTGCGGCTACTGATTGTTTAGCCTGATCGAGAAGAGCCGTCTGATTACGACCAACAGTGCTTTTGAGATTACGATTCTCATCTATAAGCTGTTGTGCATAACGCTCAAGCTCCTGACGCTCCCGTAAAGCCGCTTCTTTGGCCCTACGTTCGTCGTGGTAACCTTTACTGAAGTGCTTGATTCGCTTTTGAACTTTCTCAGAATACTCTTCAAGCTCTTCGTCAGTTACATCCTCTGGAGGATCCGACGCTTTACGTCCTCGATCCGCTTTAGGAGTGTCGTCCACCACCTCAATATCAAGGTCTTCACTGCTTTCAGGCGGCTTTTTAGGCTTTGCAGAACGTAATGAATCATCAGGTCTCTCCATTGTTTGGGCGCTAGACCCTTCAATTTCAATCTCTACGCTACCTTCTTCATCTGGATCCGGTAGCGAAAACTCAACTTTCTCAAATGGCATTGTATCGCTCCTAGACAGTCATGATACCACTGGGGTCAGGTATAACGGCTTCAATAGAATCATCGTTCATCAAACGAAACTCTTTACCATTAACCTTAAAGCGTGTCCCGGTATTCATCCGAAACATGACATAATCACCCTGTTTACACCATGGTCCCTCTGGAAAGCGTTCTTTATCACTATACGCACCTTCTCCCATGTCAATAACAATACCCATAATCGACATAATATACTCGCGGTGCTTCTCTGTGTCTGTCTTCAAGACAGAACTACCTTTGAAATGATCTTCAATCTCCGGTAGTGCAACTAACAGCCGATATCCAACAGGTTTAGGAAGCTGCGCTTCCCAATCTGCATCGCTAATATCTGGCTTAGCAGTGGTATTCTTACTCATCGTAATCATCCGTATGGCTTCGCAAGAGGTCTTCCATGTATGAGAGTGTGGTATCGAGACCCCGAATTACACCACACAATTCCCTATACTCAGCGTAATCCTTAGAACTACCACTGGATAGAAACTCTACTGCAGAGGACTTCTGGTCCTCGATTCGTTCTTTCAGCACGTCAAAGACGGTTTTTGCCATATGGGCTACTGCTTATTGATTGGGGTTGTCACAGTTTTGAAAATTTCCAGATCAAGCTTACTAGAATCAACCTGATCTCTCATGTTGGCTTGCTTGGCTTCTATCGCCACGGAAGCCTTCTCCAATTCCAACTTTTTAGCCGCCAGAAGAGCATCAGTACGGTCAGCCTCAGCTTTACGTTGTTGCTCAACTGCGCGTATTTGAAGGTCAGCCATATCCTTCTGAGCTTTGCGCTGCACTTCCGCCTGTTTAATAGCCGCCTCTTGGCGACGAAGTTGTAAGATAGGATCTTGAGCTTGTTGCTGAGCCTGCTGTTGAGCAGCCTGCTGCTGATGCGCTTGCGTGAGCTGTTTACCGGCATTTCCAACCAGTTGTGCGAGATAGACTTCAATGTTTTCTGGTAGCTCTTGATCGGGGGGTGGGAGAGTTGCACCAAGTTTCTCCTCAATTTGTTTGCGGTAGCTAAACCCAAGATGTTCAGCAATATGCGCTTGTAGGGATGCCATGATTTGCTGCGCTTGTGGGTTCTGTCCAATCATTTGGGCGATCATTGGATCCTGCATAAACGATGTATGTGCAGCAATATGAGCATCGTGATCTTGGTAGATGAACGCTTTCATAGGTTTGCCGACAAGGACATCCATGTTTTCGCTGACTGGATCCTTTGGTTTGAGATCGTCTTTGGTTGGGACGAGCTTTTCAGCGTTCTTTACACCAAGAACTTCAATCATTTGCCTATGAAGAGCGGGCAAATCATAAATCTGAGGCGCAGACTGGGCCATCTGAAGGACAGCTTGGTACTGAACCACCCTCTGAGCCATCGTAGAGCTGTTAGGATCACTGACAGGTATAACGTCCACCATGGCATAATCGGCCTGACGGGCGCTAATCTCGCCTCGTAGAGGCTCATATCCATACTCTGAGGGGGCATATTCCTCCATGATAGCTTTAAGGAGCTTGAACTCCTGCTTCATGGCATAGTGTACGCGCGCTTGTACTGCAGCCATTGGCTTCAGAGTACGCTCTAAAAGGGCTAGAGTGGTCCCTACAGGGGCATTAGCCGACATATCGGATATATTCATGTCGGAAATAGCGCCGAGCCTACGGCCCTCTGTAGTGATCGTATTCAAGAGGGTAAGAAGTGTCTGTGAAGGCTCCTTATAGGGGAGCATCATAATATTATCGCGGACACTACCAGATGGCACGTCTACATCACGGAACTCACCAGGCTCGATAGGGGTATCGTCACCTTTTATACGTAAGCCACGCGATTTTAGACCACCCGGAAGGTTAGAAAGTGTGCCAGCATCAACTAATTGACGGATAATAGACGTACCCGCACGGGCATAACCACCAATAATGTGGATCAAACCAAGACCGTAGAACCCAAATCCAGGCACATACACGTAATGTACGAAGTGTTGACGCTTGAGCATGAGAGGATCTTCTGGATCCCAATTACGACGGATGGCTAAAACGGTGCCAGAACCACGCTCAATGGTAACTACATAAGGGCGAGCAATATCGTAATCGTCCTCATCCTTATCATCGTCATCATCAACACCCTCTATAACCATATCAACATGGATCTCGTAGAGGGCATAACGGTCGTCATCAGTAATAGAATAACCGCCTTCTTCAGCCTTTTTCTCTTCAATATCAGTACGATACGGCTGTGGGTCATCTAATTCGACGCTGCGATAGAAGCCATTGGCCTGTAGTTTACGGAGATCATTCTTGGTTTTACGCATAATATGCGTAACACGCTCGGCACTTTCGATGTTTGAAGCGCCGTAAGGAACTATAACATCTTCAGCGGGAACATATGCTGCCACCTGACGCATAATATTCGGGTCAAAGTAGACCTTCTTAAAGGCTGATCCAGCTAATCCAAGGCTGTACAGAAGGCGTTCATGCTCCGGGCGGTACTCAACCATACGCTCCGTGAGTTCATAGTTCATATCCGCTCTGACGCGCTCTGCGGCCTCTATCTTCTCGGAGGTCTCCTCACCAAGGATTTTAACTTTAACAGGACCAGCAGCAGGAAAAGTTTCACTCATCGTCTCCGCTTGAAAACGGATAGCAGCTTCCGCAAGAATTGTAGAGAAGACACCACAAGCGCCTTCCCATGGGTCAGTGCGCTCTTCGTATCTAAATCCGAGAACGTCAAGACCTTTAACAAAAGTGTCAGCCCAATCCTTACGGCTATCAATATCATTATCAACATAGCCGACGAGCTCACTTGAAATTCGAGTTAGCTCCGATTCATCGAGAACTTCAGCTAGATTAGCATCGAACTCCGTAGGACCAACTTCTTCTCCAGGTACCAGAGTAATCTCGACACTACCATCAGACATAGTGACCATGTCGGGATTGACGATATCAATCTCAAATTCTGCAGCATCATCTTCTACCTCGGCCTCTTCAAGGCCAAGTGGTGCAGCGTATAACCCTTTTTCAATAGCCATGGTCTATCCTCTAGTAATAGCCGCCCCGGCGTTGCTTAAAATACTGAATAGGATCAGGCTCATCTGAGGGCAATCTGATAAACCCACCTTGTCTAAACCGCATGAGGGCCATAACGGTAGAGTCAACCAAGTCATCATGACTCATAAACGGGAATCCAGCAATCTCTTCCACTACCTCTTCAGCCCAACGTGTCTGCGGAACCCATACCATACCAGAGGCCACTATGTCTGCTACAGAATTTAAGCGGGCGAGTTTATCGCCAGAACCTCTGTGTGGTGTGTATTCTTGAACAGGCAGACCCATACGTCTCATCTCTTGATAAATAGCTGTACCCGCGCTCTTCTTTTCAACAATAAACGAGTCGGGCTCCCAATCAGAATACTCTCTCATAGCAAGTTCTTTAAGTTCAGGAAACTCCAACCGATCCTTTATACTGTTTAATAATATAATATGGTGCGCTCCTTCCTCTTCATTGAGGAATACACCCCACGTAGTCAGCGCTGTGTAGTCAGCACGGTTGTGCTTCTCTGCGGCTGCGTCCAAGGACATTATAACATATTCACAAGGCGGAGGGCTTTCTCGTTCCCAAGAGCGCCACCACTCACGTTTGACTATAGATGCTTCTTCGGCGGTGGGGTGCTGTTGATACTGGGCGTTCCACTGGAAGACAGGCATAGATGCCTTCGTGCGAAGCAGGGCCTCCATATCAAAGAACTCAGGCCATAGGGGTTTCTGAGTGATTACACCGGAGTCTTTGTCGGCAATGTCCAAGATAGCGGGAAATTCAACGACTTCGTATTGGTCTGATCGGTCATTTTGGGCCATGTCACGGGTAACTCGTCCCGTAAGATCATCCATGTGCCATCGGGTTTGTATAATTGCCACCCTACCCCCTGGCATGAGTCGGGTACGAGCTCCGAAGGTAAACCACTCGTAGGCTTTCTCAAACACTTCAAAATTTCCATTGATGACATCTTGTTCGGAATGGGGATCGTCCACGAGCAGGAGGTCAGCACCGCGACCAGCAAGGGCAGAACCAATGCCACACGCATAATATTCGCCCCCTGAGTTAGTGTTCCACCGACCTGCAGACTTAGAATCAGCCGCAAGATGCACAGTTGGGAAGATATCCCGATACGCGTCAGTATTTATAAGGTTTCTTACCTTCCTACCGAAGTCCACTGCAAGGTCTGTGGTGTGTGAGACCATCATAACCTTCTTATTAGGGTTCCTACCGAGGAACCAAGCGGGAAACATAATAGAAACAAGCTGCGATTTGCCGTGTCTTGGGGGTATATTCACGCAAATTCGGTCTTTCTCGCCCTGCTCAATGTCCATGAGCATGTTAGCGAGCATCCTATGATGCTTTCCGACGATATAATCGGGCTGCATGTGCCTACAAAACGCTATCAGATCGTTATAAGCGGCCTCATTACGCTTACGATTGGACAATTCATCGACCAGACGGTCTATTTCAGCTACTTCCTCGGGCGAAAACGCGTCTAAATTAGCCAGCATGTGTTCAATTTCGGTCTCACTGAACCCTAAAGAGGTATTATCCATCGGATCTGTCCTCTAATTCTTCGTCATCCTCCTCAGTGATACCCAACTCGGCGTCTACATCGACCACTTCACCGTCAATTATGACTATTTCCTCTTCATCTTCGGTAGGATTTACCAATTTTGCGAGTTTAGACCGCAGTTTTAGACGTAAATCATCCGTAGATTGGTGCGTAACGGTCACTTCAGACTTCTCAGAGAACAACCCAACGTCAGAAATCTTGCCCAGCAGCTCTAATGCACGAATACGAACGCGTGGATCGGGGTTATCCGTCTCCAAAATCAACTTATTCGTCACCATGTGCCTTATTTGTGCCGCATTCTCGGCCACTAACTGCCCAAATTCCTGTAAAATGCTGTTTGTAGCGATCAAAGAGGCCGGTGTTAGCTGTGCTGCACGCTTCAAAGTGATCTTTTTGGTAGTAGAAGTGGGATCAGCAGCGTATGCGCCGGTTATTTTAGCCGCCACGTCTTTGTCTTCGGCGTCAGGATCGATCTCTAAGCCATGCTCGGAGAGTTCCGCAGCAGTATTTGCAGCAGCTTCTATGTAATCCTTTAGATCATCATACGTTGCACCGTCTGGTACAGGTACTCCGACTTCAGGTTCGACTGATATAGCCATATATAACCACACATTCGCAGGCGTTAACCGTCCTATAAACATAATATCGAAAAATTAAAGCGGCAAGAGGGAGGTTTGGGACTCCAAAGGGGGGTGTTTCTATATATAAAAACCTAGAAACCTGGATCAAATAAAGCTAGACTACGTCTTCAAATATAAACAAGGAGAATACAGTGCCGATATATACCTTCAAATTAGAAGATGGCACCTTTGAGACATGCTTTCACGGCAACCTAGACAGAGCGATAGAAGACTTAACCTCTCGCAACGAGCCTGTAGGAAGATCTATAGAAGTAACACGGGTTGGCTCAAACCTAGCCACATTTGAAATGCACTATAAAAATATAGATCGCATGATTAACGGAACCATTTATACGAAGACGGGTGCCAACGGAGACCTCGGTGTTAACCTACAACACGTCGAAAGACGCATACTGAAATACAAAAAACAACGTATGGCTGAGACACGCATCGTAGAAAAGATGGATTTACCCGCAGCGCTAGTGCGCCAGATAGTACGTGGGCTCTCAATGTATAACGATCTACCCCCACCAAAGAGAGTACGAGGGAAAAAGGTTAAGGATAAAGAGCCCGAGCAGCAGTCAATGCAATCTCCCAACTAGTAGCTTCAAGCTCAGGGACAATCATCTTAGTCTTTCCTACACGCCGGGTGCGTTGGTTCGCTAAATCTGTGACATGAAAGAAGACTAATTTTCGTAGATCCAATGCTACGCACGCCACGATATCGCAGTCATCTAGGGTAAGACTATTTTTACCACCACCTTTATTGGTCTGCCATTGGTACCCATAACCATCAATTCTTTTCAGGGTGGTCTTTACCTGCACGCGCAGGATCTCTGTATCCAACATAGCTATTAAGTCGAACCCACCGGCATCCACAATCGCAGCGGTCCAGCCAAAGGTGTGGAGGACACTACATGCTAGATGTTCGCCCGCAGTTCCAATGTAACGGGCACTTAGTGTCAATATTAGCGTCCTCCACACCCAATGACATATTACTATGAAAAATAGAAAGCGCCAGCAAGTACTTAGCGCGCCGAACTCGCAGACTAGCTAAAAATTCGTCCAGATTAGTAATACTAGACAGCAGTGCGGAGTCCCAAGCAGCAAGGCGCCTATGCCCCCCTAGTACCCTTCGCCAATCTAGGTTTTTCATGTTAGTGCGGCACTAACAAATCTTTGATGTTTGGTGCTGTTTAGTTATGTTTGGTGCTGTTTATCTATAGACATCACGTCCTAATTTGTTATTGTACACCCATCGACGGCGCTGTTGCTGTCGAACAACTAAGGAGATGGCAATCATGCCAATCACATTTACTTTCGTCGCTCCCGTTACCGCTGCTGCTAAGCAGGCTAAGAAGACGCAGAAGGCTATGGCCGCTGCTATCGACGCCATGGTCGCGGATGGTATCAAGCTTGATATGTTCAGCGCCAAGACTGATACGGATGACGCCAAGGCGTTCCGCCGTGAGCTCAAAGATGCGATCATTGCAAGCTTCACTGAGGCAGAGCAGGCGCTGCTTGAGACCCCTACTGCGTCGCTGTCACCTGCTAAGAAGAATGCCAAGCGGTATCAGCAGCAGCAGATAGGCGCCAGGATCAATGATTTCAAGCGAGCCTTCGCCAAGCGCGATGCGCTGAAGCGCGGCCCTACGCCAAGAGCCACGGACGCCATGTTCTGCAAGGAACGTATCGACCAGATAATTGCCAGGCTGCAGAACGCAGAAGAGCCAAAAGTTAAATCAGTGGTGGATCTTATCGATCTGCTCAAGCAGGCTCTCAAGCACATCTAACCAACCTGGGTGGAGTCGAAAGGCTCCACCCTTTTTTATGGGGATAACGACATGAAACTATGGCACGTTGTAAAATCGGAGAAGTTACTAAACAAGATGTTGAGTGACGGGTTTATCAAGCTAGGGTGGAATATTAAAGATGGTGGACGCTATGCTCACGTCACCACTGGAGCCCCAGTAGACGGGTATGATTTAGATGCAATCGGATGCAACACGAAAGGTAGGCCAGTCTACCAGGTGCTAATCAAAGCAGGTGCTGATACTAAGTTAGAACGCGATCCGGCGGAGATAGACACGTATGAGAATTGGTTCGTATCGGAAAAACCAATTAAAATAGAAGAAGTTATAGAGATACGAGAAACATACAATCCAGTAATAGACTAGGAAAGGGGCTTCGGCCCCTTTTTTTGTGCTTTGATGCCAGTTCTCCGAGCGGCGTTGCGCCTTTGTTAGTGCCGCACTAACAAGTTATTGTGTGTTATATAATAACTAAATCGGCGTAATTATATTTTAATTTATTTTATTTTATAACATCTCAACACCCATTGATACCAGTTCTCCGAGCGGCGATGCGCCTAAGTCATTGATATTTGGGAATGTTCCCGTGACACGCACGGCTAAGTCTTTGATTTGCAACGAATGTTCCCCTAATGTAGTTAAAAAGTGCCCTAATGTAGCTAAACGTCAACTACATTATAAGAAGTTGCAAGAAGTTCTGTTTAGTGCGTGGGAGTTGCAGGGAGTTCCCTTTTATGATTACTAAAATGTTATATATTATTATAAATCTTTATAAGTATATGTAATGTAGTAATGTTCCGGAGAAATATAGTGAGGTGGGAAAATAAGCCTCTTTCGGGGCCTTTGTAGTTAAAGTTAGGGACGTCCCTAACTCTCTTTTCCCATACATAAATTTCTCTGAAACGCAGCTACATTGCTACATTCCAATGTTATCAATGACTTACAGACCACCATATAAGAACATTTGAGTACATTTAAGAACATTCAACTTCCTATCACATTTTGGCAAACATTGACATAAAACACCACATATGGTAATATCTTATCAGTTGGTCATAGAGCCAACACAAACAAACAACCAAGGAAGACTTAGTTATGTACAATATCGCTCAGCAAACAAATCCAAATGTTAGTGCCGCACTAACAACTCTCGCACCCGCACCTTCTGTGCCGTCTATCTCATCGAGCGCAATGCTTGTTGAGTTATCAATATCTGTGTGGACGGGCCGCAAGAAAGACAAGCGTGCATCGGAAGACGTCGTTGACCAAAACAACGCAGTCAAGGGTGTCGCCTCTGTCAATAAGAAGTTACTCGGTGACTGCGCCGAATTAGATGCGCTACAGAAATTCGTAGCCAACCTACGCAACGTACACTACAGCATGACGTTGCCCTGGTCTGACACTGGGATGCGGCTCGTACCGACAGCGGCGTACTTCAAGTACCATCAGCGAATGACCGAGTTGCGCGCCGAGTTCATACGGCTCGTCGAGGCGTTCCTTGCAGCGTATGAGTGGGAGATCAGCCAAGCGCAGGCCAAGCTCGGTGACTTGTTCAATCGTGATGAGTATCCGACCGTTGCAGCGTTGCGTGACAAGTTCGCGTTCCGTCTATCGTACATACCGTTGCCCGACGCGGGTGACTTCCGTGTTGATATTGGCAACGACGCGATGCAGCAGGTTCAGTCACACTATCAAGAGTACTATCAACGGCAGCTAACCAACGCGATGAATGACATATGGCAGCGCGCCTACAAGGCACTGTCTGCAATGTCTGAGCGGCTCGACTACTCTGACGCGGAGACCAAGAAGGTATTCCGTAACACGTTAGTAGATAACGTGGTTGAGATCATCGAGTTGCTCGATGTCTGCAACGTGACGGGTGACAGTCAAATGTCTGCCCTTCGCAACAAGCTCGATAACGCCCTGGCAGGTATCACGCCGGAAGCGTTGCGTGAGGATGATTACCTTCGCGCCGAGACCAAGCGTACCGTGGATGAGGTCATCGCATCTCTTCCTTCCCTCGACATCTAATTGTTAGTGCAGCACTAACATACAGGAGAACTTGTTATGACAACCGCACAACAAATGTATGCTCTTTCGTTAGACCAGATCGCTCTGGCTATTCGGTTCGGTGGCAATAAACGCACCGTCCTGGTGCAGGGTCACATAGGTACAGGTAAGACTTCATTGATCTACTTGTTAGGTAATTATCTGCCGACACATACACTGTGTTACTTCGATTGTACCACCAAGGACCTGGGCGATATTACCGTCCCCAAGTTGGCTGTGATCGACGCTGCCGATTACGTTACGTATGTGACTAACGAGGAGCTTGGCGCTCACCTGGGTAAGCCTGTCATTCTTATGATTGATGAGTTTGGTAAGGCCAACCCCGCCGTCAAGAATGCCATGTTGCGTCTCATACTGGAGCGCAAGATCGGTAGCTACGAGTTGCACCCTGACTCGTTAGTATTTGCGACCACCAACCTTGGAGCCGAGGGTGTCGGCGACCTACTACCACCGCACGCGCGCAATCGCATGACTGTCCTGACTGCACGCAAACCTAACAATGT
>Ga0222715_10003414_pt1 | contig 14183 bp, 16 predicted proteins | sample C33_9DmetaG_FD_165056 | JGI IMG/M metagenome (GOLD analysis project Ga0222715, IMG submission 165056) | Estuarine water microbial communities from San Francisco Bay, California, United States - C33_9D | ecosystem: Environmental > Aquatic > Marine > Unclassified | place: USA: California...
CTATTGCTAAAACAAAGATTAAAAAAAAAACTAGAAATAGATGAAAAACTATGTTTAACAGATGAATTAAGTGAAATAAGGAAACAAATAACGGAATTAAAAAATAAAAAGAAATATTATCTATTACAAAATTCGGAATATATTTTTGAATATTTTGAGAAAAAGAAAAATATATCTAAAGGAAATTCAAAATCAGTTAAAGTTATGAATGCTTTTTTTAATAAAAAAACAATTGAAAAAAAAAAGAAAGTAGAGACTAATAATATTAATAAATATCTAATAAATCTAGATGATTCTTTTTTGGATATAAATAATTATAAAATTAATTATGAGATATGTAATAAATGTGGAGGAGAATACATACCAGTTGATCACGAAGGTCTAATTATATGCAATAAATGTGGAAATCAACTACAATATTTGATAGAACACGAAAAACCAAGTTATAAAGAACCGCCAAAAGAAGTATGTTTTTATGCCTACAAACGTATAAATCATTTTAGAGAAATATTAGCACAATTTCAAGCAAAAGAGACAACGCAAATCCCAGATGAAGTTTTAAATGATATAAAAAATCAAATTAAAAAAGAAAGAATATCATTAAAACAGATTACAAATAAAAAAGCGAAAGATATACTGAAAAAATTAGGTTATAATAAATATTATGAACATATACCGTTTATCAAAGATAAATTGGGTATAAAACCACCAGTAATGACGCCTGAATTAGAAGATGTTTTATGTAATTTATTTATGGAAATACAAAAGCCATATTCAAATCATTGTCCTGATGATAGAGTAAATTTTTTGAATTATTATTATGTATTATATAAAATGTGTGAATTATTGGATGAAAAAGAATTTTTACCATTTTTTCCAATGTTAAAAGATCCAGTTAAACGCATAGAGCAAGATGAAATTTGGAAGAAAATATGTGCCGAATTATGTTGGGAATTTATTCCAACAATATAAAATTAATATAAATACTAAGATTTATATTAATTAAATGGAAAACGTTAAATTTCGCAAAGTCGAAGAACCACTTTTAAAATGGATAGGTGGAAAAAGAAAACTACTAGATAATATATTACCAAAATTTCCGAAAAAAATAAGACATTATCATGAAATGTTTACAGGTGGAGGAAGTGTATTATTTAGATTTTTATGGTTGGTGAAAAATAACCATATAGATGTTAAAAAAATATACGCGTATGACAGTAATGAAATGTTGATTGCTTTTTATAAACAAGTAAAAGATGATTATAATAAGTTATATGAAACTATAATGAAAATAAAAACAGCCGGAGAAAAATGTAATAAATCTGAGTATTATTATTATATTAGACAAAGTTACAATTCTACAAAAGAAATAAATATAGGCAGAATAGCTGAATTTGTATACTTAAATAAGACATGTTTCAGAGGACTTTATCGTTTAAATAAAAAAGGTGGATATAATGTTCCATATGGTAATTATAAAAATCCAGAAATAATAAATCTAGATCATTTAAAAAATATAAGTGAAAAAATACAAAATGTAGAATTTATTTGTTGTGATTTTGAAGGCATAAAAAAAATAGGGAAAAATGATTTTGTTTATATGGATCCACCATATGTTCCTGAAAAAAAGGGTGGGTTTGTTAATTATTGTAAAGATGGGTTTACAGAAGAAAAACACGAAGCATTATTTAAAATGTGTAATAAAATGAAGTGTAAATGGATATTAAGTAATTCAAATACAGAAACTGTTAAAGACGCTTTATCAAACTTTAATATTCAAGAAATATATGCCAGAAGGGCAATTAATTCTAAAAATCCTGCTGCCAAAACAAAAGAGTTAATTGTTTATAATTAAAATATTAATTAAATATTAATATTTTAAAAAATTAAAGTATTTATCGTGGGAAACCAACCAAGTTTGCACCAATACCGAAACCAGCACCAGAACGGGCACTTACAGCCATACTAGGGACGTAAGTATCCAAGATACTGAATGTAGCAGCAGCAGTCAAAGCAATCAATAAAACTTCGTCAAGGTTCAAACTTTTCTTTGGGATGGCATATGCTGCAATAGCAACCATTATACCTTCAACCAAGTATTTTACAGCACGGCGGACAACTTCGCCAAGATCAATCATATCACCTAAATTTCCAAGCATTTATACTAAATAAACAGAAAAAAAATAATTACTAAAAATAAAACTTAAATACTAAAATTACTAATATAATATAATATGGCAGACTTAGGCTTTACCAGAAAAACAAATCCGGATGGTTCTGTAAATCACAAATACGTTGATTTACTTGAAGAAGATAAACCGATTTCAGGGCAAAAATTTGTATGTGTATCATTTGTATCTCCAGAAAATGTATTAGTACAAAAAAACCAATTCTTTTTCTCAGAGTTCCTAAAACACTACGATTTTTCTAAATCAGTTAAAAAATTTCATCAATACTTAAATTTTATTTCCTTCAAATACAATATTAAAATGGATGAGTTAATGAATGATTTTCAAGAATTTGTGAAAACCGAATCTAATACTTTTGAACTTGATGAAATTAAAGATGAATACAAAAATTTTATGGATGCAAATGAAGAAAATTTACAAGATGAATTTGGAAAGATCAATGATTTTCAAACAAGTGTAAGAGGTCTTAAAGTAAGAGGTAGCTATTCTACACAAGAAGAAGCCGAACTAAGATGTAAATTATTGAGAGAAGTTGACCCAAATCATAATGTATATGTAGGACCTGTTGGTATGTGGATGCCTTGGGAACCAGAAGCATATAAAACAGGAAAAGTAGAATATTTGGAAGAAGAACTAAATCAGTTAATGAGTGAAAAAATAAAAAATGAAGAAAAAGCAAAACAAGAATTTGAAAAGAGAATTCTTGAAACAAAAAGAAAAGCAATCGAGGATAATATCGCAAAGGCAAAAAAGAGTGGAAATAAATTAACACAAAATATAGATAAAGAAGGAAATCTATATGGTGTAAATAATACAATTGAAGAAAGTTTAAAAACAAAAGGACAGGAAATTACATCAGCAGATATTAAAAAGGAATTATTTGAAGGTAATGACATCGTAACAAAATCTATGCAAAATGATCCGAAATTGAAATCCGAACTAGTTGATGATAAAAAAAGTGATTAATTGAATAAATAAAATCTAAAAATATTTTATTAATATAAATATGGAAAGTTCCAAGACGATAAAGAACACGCAAACAACTGAAAAGATTTCTTTACAAGAATGCAAAAAGAAAAAAAAGAAAAAAAAATCTAGATGTCCTTATTTAGGATGTGACAAAAAAATAAAACATTGTATGGGTTCATGTAAATGTAATATGACTTTTTGTACTAAACATAGATTGCCTCATCAACACCAATGTAATGTAGATTATAAAACAGATAAATTGGAATTTATTAAAAATAATGGTTTGGGTGGGGGAAAATTTACTCAATTAGAAGCTATTTAATTTAAATTGTAATATAATTTAAATTTAATATAATGTACTAATATTATGACTGACTTCGGTTCAATGTCAATAATGGTTGATAGAAAAAGAAGTAACAGTAATCCTATAAATATACCAAGACGCAAACCAGCAATATGGATTCCAAATCAAAAAGTTGATAATTGTTTTAATTGTAATACTAAATTTTCTTTTTTAAATAGAAAACATCATTGTCGTTTATGTGGAAGAATATTTTGTAACGAGTGTTCTAGTTATTCAGCAACAAATAATAGTTTAATTACTAAAGCTACTCCTCCAAAAAATATGGATACGTATCTATCAAAGGTTTCTCAATGGTATAATCCAAAAATAAAATTATGTGCTGAATGTTATTCACACGCAAAAACAGTTGATAAATCAAAAAAACTTATTATAATGTTTTCTAATTTACCCTTTTTAATGATTGATTTTCTAAAATTAAGAGAAGTAAACAAAGAATGGTGTGAAAGTATAAATTATATGTTAAGTGTTTATAGAAGCATACAGTATAAATTACCTAACCAGAATTTTTCAAAACTAGAAAAACAATTATTGTGGAACCATCGGTTTGAATTCAAAAAACATTATTATTGGATTTCAAAGTGTTTAACTGCTAATAAAGATAAATCTGTGAGAGATATGGCAAAATTATATTCTTATTATAAAAACAATAATAAAACAATACCTTGTAAAAAATTATTATGTAGAACCGATTGCTGTAATAAATGTAAAGCCGAAGATATATTAGAAATAGGATATAATATTGATTTAAATAAATTTGAGTTTTTACAAGTTTATATAATAGAATTGTTATTTCAAAAAAATAATGGATATTGGCAATTATTGTTGCCTTGGATTATTGAATTATCTAAAAAATATCCAAAAATTGGTGCTTTATTATGTATAGAAACTAATGATCCAACATCACTTTTTAATATTTACTATGAATTAAAATACAATATGAGTTTTGAATATAATAAAAATTATAGTGAAATATCTAAAATTTTAAAAGCAAAATTAGTAAAAAACGATTTATTTACTGAAATAAGAAAGACCGACGAATTTATAAAATTCATACCATTAACTATCAGTAAAATCAATAATAATTTTCCTATCAAAGATATAGTATTAAACGTCCAGAGTTTTTTTTGTTGGAACACGGAAATTAGTATGCCTTGGAACCCTCGCGAAAAATGTGTTGGTATTGATTTAGAAAATATAAGACAGTTAAATTCAAGTTCAAAACCTTATTTAGTTCCATTTATTATGCAAAATATTCAAGGTAAAACATATAAAAAACATATTTTAATCAAACACGAGGATATAAGAAAAGATAAATTAACAATGTGTATATCTAAATGGATTACCAATATTTGTAATGAAATATTTACTATTGATACATATAATGTATTTCCTATTAGTTTATCATATGGTTGGATAGAAATGATAGATGAATGTGAAACTCTATATAATATAAAACACGTACATAACAAAAGCTTACATAATTATTTAATGGATATAAGCCCCCAAATATCTATAGAGAGATTAAGAGATAATTTTATTAAAACTTGTGTTGCTTCTTGTATTTTGTGTTATATATTGGGTGTAGGAGACAGACACACTGAAAATATATTAATAAATAAATACGGCGATTTAGTTCATATTGATTTTAGTTACTTATTGGGCGAAGATCCAAAAATAAATACTGAAATAAATATTACCCCTGAAATGCTCGATATGTTAGGTGGTAAAAATTCTCCTACTTTCATAAAATTTAAAAATATATGTTCTGAAGCTTATAAAAAAATACGAAGACGTTCTAATTTATGGTATATACTATTAACTTACTTAGTTTTTAGCGAACCACCTATTCCAAGATACTATAAAAATATTGAATTAGTTAAAATACATACAATCGAACGACTTATTCCCGGTGAATTAGATGAAGAAGGTAGAATACAAATAATGAAAATATTAGATAAATCATCTGAAAGTTGGATAAATCGAATATCAGAGTATACACATAAACTAGCTAATCAATCAAAATCGGTAATGACTTCTGTAAAAAGCACCGCTACTGGAATATTTAATATGGATTTATAATATATGGCTGAGAGTGAAGTATGGTTATGTGATGATTTAAGAAAAGAAATATTTTCATATATAAGAAAAAAACCAAAATTACAATGTATTCATTGTTATAAGGTTTTGATTTGGGATAAAAAAGTTAATGATTATATTATGATTTCTTGGATTGAAGATAGTCCAACAGTTCCAACTTGCGTTGCTTGTTGGTATAATAACTATAATGGTCCAGGTTGTACAATAACATAATCTAATATAATAGTAATGGAAGGCTCTGTTGTTTTAAATATTGAAGAACAAGAAACTGAAAAAAAGGAACCAATTATAAAAGAAGGAAGAATAACAGAAAGTTTTGAAATTCAAATGGATAATATTGATAAAGAAGTTGAAAAAAAATTAGAAGAAATATCAAAGAAAAAATGCGAACAATGTAATGATTCGGCGAGTTCTGATATAATAGAATGTCTTGTAAAAGTTTCCTTGTTTGCAATATTGTTAGGAATTTTGTATCTTATTTCTTATAATATAAATCATAATAATTAGTAATATGTATTACAAATTATTTAACTTTATCTTCGCATAGCAACCGGTTCGGCTGGATATGCAACAGTTGTAGCAGCAATTTTATTTTCTTCTACCAATAATTGTCTTTTTGCTTCTAACCATTGTTTTTTTAAATCATCAAAGCTTTTTTGTAATCCAGTTTTTTGAAATGGAGATTCAGCTTCTTTTATTTGTTTTTCTAATTGTCTCCCTTCACTATTTAGTCGTGCTATTCTTCTATTTAATATCCAAATTTCATATGGTCCATCTTCCTCCCTTACTATACGACCGTCGCTTGCTCTACCATCCTGTATAAGGTTTCCTTCATTATCCATAACAACACCAAGTGGTGTGGGTTCAACTCTAGCCGGTTTTAAACAACCAACGCATTTTTTCTTTATATTTTTACAGTTGGGAAAACAACCGCCAGATTGATTTAAATATTGGACATAATCTCTAAAATTATTTACATCGTTATTTAATAATTCTCCAAAATTTCCTCGTGGAGTAAATTCTCCAGCTTGTACTCTACTGTTATAATCATTAAGATAAAGTGTCAATGTTTCTAATATATTGGAACCTATCATAGCTTGTGTCATGTTATCCTGCATTGCCTCTTCATAGCTTCCTTCTACAACATGTGCACCAAAACTTGTTACAATTGGACGTTGGCGGATAGCAGGTGGGGGAAGAGTAAAAGGTGGTATAAACGGAGCTTGCTGCGCTTCTGTTTCAACCGTAGTTGGTGTGTTTGGTCTTGTTGATGGTGTATTACTTTCCATTCCTCCTCTTTTCTTACGTGTTTTTCTACGGCGTTTTCCACCTGTATATGTTTCAATTTTCGCAAACTGTCCAAATGTTGGTGATAATCTTTCATCTTGTTGTTCTTTTTCAGATAAAAGTGGAGATACAGGTCTTTTATTGGGTTGTTCTTTTATTGATTTTTTTTCATAATCAGCCATTGTTAAATATTCATCGCTAATATCACTATCGTAAACTGAAGAATAATCAGAATCATAAAAATATTTTTTTACACCATCTTCATAATAAAAATCACTTTCTTCCTTTTTCTTCTTTTTATCTCCGCAATTTTTACAAGAAAATACACCACCTTTACCGCGTTTTCTACGCGTCTTTTTCTTTCGTTTTCCACCACCTGCTGCTCCCGGGCTTTGATTACCACTATAGTGGTTCTGCATTAAATGACGAAAATCTTCTTCTGTTCTTGCTTGTGGGAGGGGTTCATTTCCCATTTGTTGGAATATTACTTGTCTTGCCCTATCTAAATGTTGTAGCCAACGATCATTTCTACTATTGTGAAAATCGTTAATTATCCTTCTTTGCTGTTCTAACCGATGAAGTTGATATTCTCTTGTATGCGGTGGACTACCATATTCATTCATATATGATTCTAATGCTTCCTCTGCTGCTCCAAAATTATAACCTCGGCCGTCAAATTGTTCGACGTTCCAAGTATAATCTGGTTCAACAAAAAAACGAGATATAGTAGCTCCTTTGCCGCGTTTCTTACGCGTCTTTTTCTTGCGCCGTTTTCCACCTTTATGTAAATTAATAGTTCTTCGTTTTTTACATTTAAATTTTCCTCTTTTATAACCTTTTCTATTAATTACAGAATTGGTGCATATACCAATAGCAATTCCTTCTTCTCTAAATTTCTGTTGAACCTTTTTGATACAACTACAAAATTTATCTGCTATAATTTTATTTGCTTTTTTTTCAATAGATTTCTTATTTTTTGGAACAGATAATTTGTAGAATTTCAATATTTTTTTGTAATCTGTTATAGAAAGTTTCATAAATATATAAATTGTATATATTTTATAATGATTACCATTTATTTTTTTTCACGTTAATTTTTGGTCCTTTAATACCCATATTAGGGTCATATTCATCGTCTTCATCGTCAGAAGCTAAATTTTTAGACATTTCCCAAAATTCTCTTGAACCTAGCCTAAACTGTCCGTGAGCTACAGCTTTATACCAAAAAATTTGATCTTCGAGTTTATTAGATTTTGCATTGTTACAAACAACTAAACATTCATAATTTTCAGTACATTGATCCATAACTTGACAAAAACTTTCAAATGTTGAAAACATACCTGCATAATTTTCATAAATTCTCTTTCTATTATTGAGGTATGGTTCTCTAAGAATAAATGTATAGTCAATATTAGTTCTTAAATTGGGAGGAACACCAAGAGGATATTGCATAGTAATAACAAGCATAATTTTCCAATGTCTTCCATTCATAAATAATAAACGCATCATTTTTTCTCTAGCCCAACCATTATCATATAAACAATCATCAAGAATTACAAAAGCTCGTCCATCAATATTTGTTCTACCATAAGCTTCTTTTTCTTTTTTTACTTGTTTTAAAACAATTTTTTGTCTTTTCAAAATATTTTCAATGATGGCGGTATTGTATTCATCGTGAATAAATAATTTTGGAACAATTTTACCATAAAATCCATTACCACTTTCTGTTCCAGAAATAACAGTACCAATTGGAATATCTTGATGATAATAGAGCATATCTCTAACTAAAAAACTTTTACCAGTATCGCGTCTTCCAATTAAAACAATAACGGGGCCTGAATTTTCGTTAGGGTCAAATTTAATGTCTTTCATATTAAACTTTTTTAATTCTAAATTCATTTGATATAAAAAAAACGAGATTTAAAAATATAGATATAAACTTAAAATAAGTTTAATATAATATTTTATATTATTCATAGAACGTAAATGGCATCATTAACAAATCCATTATTTACCGTGTCTTATCAAAAAAATGATAATACAGAACTATTTAAGCAAATGGACGAAACATTAAATGTATATAATACTCAAAATTATATACCTATTTATGATAGGTACTTTGAGTTAAATGATACAAATAAAGATGGTATTAACTTAAATCAAAAAAATACAATAACATCTCTGGATTCCAAAATATCAGATAATTTATTTAATGTAAAAGTAAAAAATGAAAAAGAAGAATATTTAAGAAAATCTTTTTTTAAATTTAGTCCATTATTTGATCCAGTAAAATACATGGTTGGTAAATATTCACATATAGATAAAGAAAAAATGAAAAAGCTTCCTAAATATAAAGAGAAGGAAGGATATACAAAAAAAGTTTTAGATGTAAATAATACATCATATGTTGATAGTTTTTTTTCATATTTGTCAAGTAGATTATTGCATGAACATGGCTTTCTTCATGGAATAGATTTTTATGGTTCTTTTTTAGCAATTCAAGATAAACACTTTTTAAATATATTTGATGATTTAGATTATTTATATACATCTGATTATTTTCATGAAAATAAAGATGAATTATTTAAAACGGAAGATATAGATGAAGATTTACTTGAAGATGATACAAGATCGCATAGGAAAAAAATAAGAGTAAAATCAGAAAAAATTGTTATTAAAACAGAAAAAATAGAAGATTTGGGTATAAAGGTTGAAACATTAACATTAGAAAATTTAGAAAAACATAATAGCGAAGTAATAAATGACAATGGTTTGAAATTATGCGAACACAATGTAAAAGTTAAAAGCAGTAATGAAAGTAGTGATAGTAAAAAAACAAATTCAACTTGTTCTTCAAGAAGTTCAAATACATCAAAAAATAGTGGAAGTGAAGGGAGCGAAGATGAATATAGCGGGTCAGAATTAGAAAGTTGTAGTAATTCTGATATGTCCGGTTATTCAAGTTCTGCTTCAGAATATATTAAAGCTGAAGTTTTTGATTTTCCAGTTCAAATCATTTGCTTGGAAGGATTAACAAATACATTAGATTCATTATTAGAAGTAGAAGATGAAGATGATGAAATGGACACATTACAGTGGAATTCTTGTTTATTTCAAATTATTATTAGTTTGATAGTTTATCAAAAAACATTTAATTTCACACATAATGATTTACATACAAATAATATTATGTATGTTGAAACTGATAGACAGTTTTTATACTATAAATTAAATGGAATACATTATAAAGTGCCTACATTTGGAAAAATATTTAAGATAATAGATTTTGGTAGAGCTATTTATAAACATTCAAACAAAACGTTTTGTTGTGATAGTTTTTCACCAAAAGGAGATGCTTCTTCTCAATATAATTGTGAGCCTTATTTTAATCCAAATAAACCAAGATTAGAACCTAATAAAAGTTTTGATTTATGTAGATTAGCTTGTTCTTTATTTGATTATTTTTTTGATGATATTGAAGAAGTTAAGCATGAAAAAGACTTTATTGCTTTATTAATAGCTGAATGGTGTAGAGATGATAAAGGTAGGAATATGTTATATAAAAATAATGGCGAAGAAAGATATCCGGATTTTAAATTATACAAAATGATTGCTCGTTCAGTTCATAATCACAATCCCGAAGATGTAATAAAGAATTCTTTATTTGAAAAGTATATAACTACAAGTAAAAAATTAAAGAAAGTTAAAAAAGATAAGATATTGAATGTGGATGAATTGCCAAGATATTTTTAATTGAATTGATTAATTAAAATATATTAGTTTTAATTAATATAATGAATAGTATTCCAGAAGATCAAGATCCAACGTTAATAAAAATTTCAAAAGAAAATAAAGATGAATTTTTAGTTTGGTGTTTAACCAAATTATGGGAAGATAACTTAAAAATTGACGATGAATTTTTAAATTACTATATGGAATTAAAGATGGAAGAATGGATAGAACAATATCATCCTTGGTTTTATTGTTATACCAGTATTTTGGATGAATTAAAACAACAAAAAAAAACGGAAAAAAGAGAAAAAGAAAAAAGAGAAAAAGAAGAATTGAGACCTACAGATCCAAAAAAACGCAGGGAAATGTTTGCTATGAAATTTGAAACTAAATTTAATAATAGCAAGTTCAAAAAGATTAAAAAATAATTATTTATATTTTTCTAACATTAATTTCATAAAAACAATTTCTCTTTCCTGATTATATATAATATCTTTTGCTAATCTAAAAAGTTGAGGATTGGATTTTAAATCTTTTTCTCTATTTTTTAATAATTGATTTGTTGTAGTAAGAGCTGTAGAATGATGTGGAATCATTCTTTTTAACCAATCTTCTTCTGTTATAAATAATTGCTCTCTTAATACAAAAAATACAATTGTACTAGACAACAAAGTTCCAAACAAAAACAATCTTGAATTAAAATGTCCCATCGATAAATAATGAACTATTTCATGAGCCCAAATCATATTTGAAGCCATCAGACATCCACCATAAAATAAAGTTTTAGAATTATACAAGTGTTCTATATTATAAGCAAGCATACTCATAGGATTAAATAACATTCCAGTTAAAACCATAACAACAAACATAATAAATTGGTGTCTATAATTAATCATATATATATGTAATTTGAAAAAAAATTGATTTAAATATATATTTTTTTTAAATCAATAAATGAGCGAACAAGAAATAAATAAGTTTTCAAACGACGTATATAAGCTTTTATCTGATATAAATAAGTGTTGTGCTAAAATTGCTGAACGCGATGGATTTAATTTACCAGAGATAGGTGGTTGGGTAAAAAAAGATGATGGATATTGGGAGTTCGTGAAAGGTCCGGGTGAATATGTAAAAAAAGATGGAGAATGGCAATGGCTTACATGTGGATATAATCCACAATAATATTAAAATCCTGGTGCACCGGTAAAAACTTCGGGAGCTTTTGGAACAATAATACTTGTAGAAAATTGACTTAGAATAAAATTACCAACAACGACACTTAAATATACCATTAAAGTATCTCTAATTAAAACTTTTATAGGTTTTTTTTCTTTTAATACAAATCTCATTTCAATAAAACGGAATAATAGGTAAACTATTGCTATAGCTACACCAGCAACAAATATAGATTCGGTCATTTAAAATATTTTGTTAAGAAAAATAAAACAATTTAACGCAATTAAATTAATACTTCAAAATCTAATTTTGGAGCATTGTCTTTTTTATCTAAACTATCTAGAGTATCTAATTTCAAATCAATAGATTCGCCAGAATGGATTTTCAAAGGTTCTTCATCATAGTCATCGTCTTCTTCTTCTGCTTCTTCTGCTTTTCTTTTTGCGTCATTTACAGCAGATATTTGTTCTAGTCTTTCAATTGTTTTTGGTGCGGAAACAGTAGTTTCTTTATTTGTTCCCATATCTAATACAGCATCATTATCATTAAATGATAATCTAGGCGGTTTATTACTTGATTTTTCTTCGATTTTCATTTTTATAGGTTCGGGATTGTCGTTTTTAGGTTTACTTTCTTCTTTTTTACTGGAAAAAGGTTTGACATTCATTTTCAAAGAAACTGGACCGTTTTTATTGGTTTCTTCTAGTTTTTCAGTTAATGCTTTGAAAGAATCTGTAAAATCATTGGTTTCCTCTTCTTTTATATCATTTTTCTCTCCCAAACTAGTAGGTTCATTTAATTTTTTTATTTTTGGTTCTTCTTCTCCTTCTTCATTTTCTCTTGCCTTTTCTTCTAATTCTTCTTTTAATTTTTCACCTTCTTTTTCTGTCATATTTTTCTCAATAATTTCTTCAATAATTTCTTCATCTACGGTTTCATCAATATACGAACGCAATATTTTTTCAACGGGTATACTATCGCGAATAACAATCAAAATGCTTTCTCTACATAAAACTTCACATTCTCTCATATTTTTTTGATATTGTAAAGGTAAAATATCTTTTTCAAATAAATAAACATTGCCATATAATTTTCTAGCAAAACAAATATATACTTTATGAATAAAATCATTTAATTTTGGAATGTCAATATCAATTTTTTTTTGTTTTTGACTTACTCGGATACTAGTTAAAACTTTCAATTGTGTAATATGGACGCATGTTAATAGGTCTTCAAGATAAGGACATTCGGAAGCTTTAACTATTCTTTCAGTTTCTTCTGAAATAATATTAGTATTCCACTTGGGAACACGAGTTAAAAAATTTTGAAATGTCATCAAATATTTACTGTGTTCATCGTTTTGGGCACATAAATCGCAAGCCTCTTTATAAATTGATTGAATTCCTTGAATAACTAAAGGAGTTACGATATTTAATAATCGTGAACAATATTCGTTTTTTGCTTCAGAAAGAACATTGACATTATAATCATCCATTATTTAAATTGATATAATATTTTCTAAATCTATTTTTTTCCGCATAAAATAAATATATAATAAGTTTAACATTAATAATTTTTCATTTCTAAATTCTTTTCTCATTTTATCAATGTATATTAAAATATTATACTTTGTTTCTCTGTCTAAACTTTTTACTTTTTCTATATAATTAATAATGTCTAAAGAGCTGAAACCTCTCTCATATAATTTCAAAGATAATACCTGACATTTATTAATTGAGTTATAATTGTTTTTAGAATTCATAAGTTTTTTAAACCATCTATTGCGATCTTTGAAATAATCTTCTTCTGCAATATTAATTTGATTATATGTATGAAGACATATTTTTTTACCATTAATACAAGGTAAAGGTATATATATATTACAAAATCTAGATAATATTGGTTTTAAAAGTGAATCTATATCTTCTATAATAATAAAAAATCTTGTTGTATGACTAAACTGTTCAATACATCTTCTAAGTGCTGATTGTGCGTCAGTTGTTAAATTTCCAGCATTAAATAATATTATACTTTTGAATATTGAACCCTGATGGTTATTAATATTGGTTTTGGCAAAAAATTTTAATTCATCTCTAATAAAACGAATTCCTTTTCCATGAGCACAATTTACATACATAACATATTCTTTTATGAATACTTTGTTATTATTATAAATTTTATTGATGAAAAAATTTAATAATTCGTGTTTTCCACTTCCAGATGGACCATAAAATATAATGTGAGGTATTTCTTTATTTTCTATAAAATAATTTAATTTTTTAACTATGTTTTCATGTATAGTTAATTTTTCCATTGTATAATAATTATTATTAGGTTTAAATATTAATTATTTGAATTTATTAAATATA
>Ga0222715_10003415_pt1 | contig 14179 bp, 12 predicted proteins | sample C33_9DmetaG_FD_165056 | JGI IMG/M metagenome (GOLD analysis project Ga0222715, IMG submission 165056) | Estuarine water microbial communities from San Francisco Bay, California, United States - C33_9D | ecosystem: Environmental > Aquatic > Marine > Unclassified | place: USA: California...
TCGCGCCCTTTTTACCTTTCGCCATGCCCTCAGACGTGCGGCGATGAAACCTACGCGCTCACACGCGATGCGCCAAAACGTCAACCACGACGAGTCGTCGAGCGTCGGCGTCTGACGGCGTCACGACCAGGATTTTTTTTGAAAAATCGCGCTCGGGACACGCCACATTCGCGCGCGCGATGCACGCGAAAGACGCGCCGTTTCGCGACGCCCCGGACGACGACACGTTCGAGAACGACGACGACGACAACGAAGACGCGCGCGTCCCGCATGCGATCACCGATCACGCGTCGACGAGCGCAGCGGTCGTGACGCCTGCGACAGCCAAAGCGACACAGTCAGCAGGACCACTCGCGGATGCAAAAGTCATCGCCGCCGTCGCGTGCGCCGCCGCCGCCCTGGCGTTGGCGTGCGTGAAAATCATTCGCTCGCGTCTCGGTGGTGGATCCGACCGCGCGTTCGCCAAGAGTCATCGCAAATGTAACCGTTGCGGCAAGCGCGGAGCGAACACGCGGTGCGACAGGTGTAAACGCGCGTGGTATTGTAGCTCCGCCTGTCGCTCCGCCGCGTGGAAGATGGAGATTTGTGAGTGCTGCTAGTGTTGTGAGTTTTCGTGAATGTATTGTGCACGCGTCGCCGCCGCGGCGCGCGTGCGGCGCTTTGAAAGTAATAAAAATGTAATGACCAAGTGTAAATCAACCGAAACATCGTCACAACACCACGCGGCTTTTCACGTCATGAGCGATAAAATCGTCGAAGCGCAAAAGGTACGTGTCGTGATGTGATGCGCTATGCGTGTGTGCGCGCGGGCGCGGGCGCGCGCGGAGGCGACGCGGCGTCGCGGCGACATCGTCGGTGTCCCAACGATCGATGAACCCTAGAGATACGATCACGTTGACGACGACTACGCGCGCGACGGTGCCGATGGCGCGCGTGCCGATGGGCGTGAAACGTCACACGCGCGTGGTTTCGTCGTTTGCGCGCGAACGCGGTGACTGACGTGCGCTTTTGCGGCGTAGTTTTTCCAATCTCAAAAAGGATTCGTGCACTTGAAGAAGGGTGGCGTGGTACGTGTCGCTTTCGTATCCTTACGTCGTCGTCGTCGTCGTCGTCGCGGTCTCGCTCGAACACACGTCGTTGGGTAAATATTTAGTGCATGCGTGCGCGCGTGTTTCTCGCGACTGACATGCTCGGCGTGGCTTGGTATAGGATCGTCTCACGTCTGTCGTGATCCCGCTCGGTCTCTTCGTCGGCGCGTCCGTCATGTTCGCCAGCGGTTTCCGCGATTTAACCACGGGCACGAACAAGAAGCCTGGTTTCTAATCAGTGCACTCGCCCTGATGCGTTGGGATTCGTATACAACTAGCTCGAGTCGCGATGACACGCGTTTCGATTGTAACTTCACACTAGTAGCAGACACATTAAGCTTTACTCATTGACGCGCGCGCGCGCGTGACGGCGCACGCGATGAAACGCGCCTAACGCATAATTAGTAATGGTGCGTCGCGTGTGCGCGATGCGCGGTGCCGTACATGCGATTGTCGTGCTGTTTTTGGTCGCGCGAGCGCCGGCGGTTTCTGGTGAATTCAAAGACGACTGCGCTCGGGACACGCACGAGTATACTGCGGTCACGTCTTCACTGGCGCAAACGACGTGCGATGGGATCCCAAGAGTGTTGCAAACGCTTGATGCGCTCACGACGTCGTCAACGTGTTCGAATGTGGTCTTACGCGGGCGATATCTCGCGGCGGAGCTCGCGAGCGCGCTCGGGCGTTGGCGCGACGCGAAAGACTATATTAGCACTGTCGATCCACGAAGTGCACTGGCGATGCGCATAGATGACACCATAGCTTTGTTTGATGCGCACGAAGAGTTTGTGCGCGCTCGGGCGTGGCGAGAGGCGTACGAGACGATTGAAAGCGCGGCGCGTGGGACGCCGTGCGGTAGAGAGCCAAAGACGTTTGCGTCTCGTGCGCGCGTAGCATTAAAGCTAAACATGCCTGGTCGCGCATTGGTTGATGCAAAACATTCTTTAGTATTAGGTGGTGCCAAGGCAGAAGCGTATGAGATCATGGCAGGGGCGATGTCGGCGTTGGCCGATGACGTTGGGCGGTTGGGTGACGCGGAGGCGCTCGTACGGCAATGTTTGCGATATGCACCCGAAAACAAGGCGTGCTTGCGCTCACGGCGACGCATTCGTAATCTTTTGCAAACGTTTGAGCGCGGAGTGCGCGCGGAACAAGAGAAACGGTGGGATGATTCGTACGAGGCGTTTGCAGAGGCGAGGAACGCGAGCGAGGCGCCGATGTTACGCACTCAAGGTACGTTAGCCATGTGTCGCGTTGGCGGTGCGCGCGCGCGACAGTTGTGGAGCGAAAGTATTCATAAGATCTCCACGGGTTCTCGCTTGTCAGCGCTCAACGCCGAGGCTTTAGATCAGTGTACCGATGTATTAGCCGAGTTGATGTCGAAAACGCCAAACGCGTTTGATAACATCTCCGAAGCGTATCACGCACGCGCGTGGATGCGCATATTAAGCGCAAACGTCGATGGTGCCGTCGCTGATGTTGCAGGTATAGTACGGACGCCACAAGGCACGCGCGTGTTCGACACAGAAGCGTTAAACGCTGCGATTGTTCAAGCGCGCGCGGTGAATGCGCCGAGAGACTTTTACGACGTATTAGGCTTAAGTCGCGAAGACGCACTCGCCGAGGACTGGCTTAGAGTGCTCAAGCGCGCATATAGAAAATTAGCCCTACTCTTACATCCGGATAAGAACCCACAGCAAGATAAGGGTGAGGCGCAAGAGAAGTTTAACGAGCTTGTACAGGCATACAAGGTGCTTTCGAGCGATGCGCTTCGGCGCGAGTACGATGCAACTGGACACGCGCGTACGACCGCTGGTATGTCTACAGACGATTACTGGTTTCAAAACGACGATTCAGAGAACGAGTCAAAAGATTTCAACGTGGATGAATACATGTTCAAGTACGATAAGCGGGATGTCGGCGCCGACGGCAGAGCGCGAGGCGCCTGGGTGCATAAAGAAAGTGGTGAAACCGTCTTTGGCGAGCGCGACGTGCGCAACCCAGAGGATCGCGACGATGTTTGCGTGACCCGTAAAGGATACTGCATCGAAGGTCGCGACACTGGAAGTAAAAGTAGGACAACACGCTCGACAGAAGCGGGTGTCGAGAACGTGGACGCCACGTTGACGACGACGACGACAAATACGCTCCCAGGCGATGCTGTCGTCGCCAGACTCGTGCGCAACGTATTTGGGTTCCAAAAACTCGAATTTGTGTTTGTATTTGATGTGAATCTTCCCAACGAAGGTATCGATAGCGATGATGTGGCGGTGTCTTTAGCTGCAAAGTGGCGCTTGAGGAAGCTCATTCGCGCGTTGCACTCGGCTCTCGTGGGACAAACTTCAGCCAAGACACTTACGCCGATGATTGAGCATGAAATCATCCAGTACGCCGTCGCGAGTAGTAAATCACAAGATGACGCATCGTCCTCAAAGCAATTGGGGTTGTTCGATTACGTCGTCGCGGCGATGAGTGGACGCGCGCATCGATTTGCGTCGCCGCAGACGACGGCGTTGCTTCTCGACGCCTTTGCCATCGAAGCCACGCAATCCATGCGTCAGCTCGGCGCGCTCGGAATCAAACCCGACGAACGTACGAACATGTTCATCAGTGCCGCTCGAAATGTCGTGGCAAACCCCTTGGTGTCGTCGCGTCTGCTCGCGCCGCGAGGCGCAGATGAAGAAGACGAAGCGTCAGAGCCGCGGCGACTTCGCGCGCGTTGGCATTTGGACCACGCCATGGCGCATACTCGTCCATTCGTCGCCGGCGACGAATTAACGTACGAAATCAAGCTCATCGACGCCGACGACTCGGATGACATCTATGATATCGGCGCTGGATTAGACTTCGAAACCGCCTCTGGCGCGCGATTGAGCGATTTCACCGCTCTCGTCGACCAATTCCACCTCTCTGCGTGCTCTCCCGCGGTGAATTTTGCCACCATTCTCACCGAACGCACCACAATCAACGGTTGGTTCACTAGAACAATCTCAATCCCTCGAGAACTCATCGGCGATACTCCCACGCAATGGTTCATCTCTGCCGCTCGCGTCGGCGCCGGCCGCGTTCGCATCCGCGTCCGCGTCGCTCGCGTCGTCGCCCCCGTGCCTCGCGTCCATGACGCCGGCGCCAACGTCGATGACATCATTCTTCTCCCTTCAAAATAATTCTTCTAGATAGCTCTAGCGCTGGCACGCCGCGTCAGCATTGATGTATAAATGTTCAACGTACGACGCGTCAATGTGTCCCGAAAAAACCTCTTCTCTAAAACCTACACGTCACCGCATCGCTCCTTTCACACGTCGACGCACGGACGCTGCGACCGCGCGCACCGACCGCGCCACACATCGCAACCGTCACTTTCGCACGATGTTCACCGCGTTTACCGCGCTCTCGATCGCGCCGCCGGCGTCGCTCAACGCCGCCACGACGACGACGGGCGCGCGCGATAGGTCAACTTTTCTCGGCGCGCGCGTGTGCGCACAAGCGCCCGCGACGGTGACGTTGGCGCGCGACCGACGCGCAGTAGTCGTCGAAGCGCGATTTGCCGGTCGTGGCGGGCGTGGGCGAGGCGGTGGCGGGCGCGGGCGAGGCGGGGGCGGACGCGGGCGAGGCGGGCGCGGGCGCGGACGCGGGCGACCGACGATGGACCGAGGTCCCATGCGGAATGAGGACATTGAATTCGACGAGTTACGAGTATTAGATGAGAACAAGGAGATGCTTGGTGTGATGAGCACGGATGAGGCGCTGGAGCGCGCGGAAGAGGCGGGATTGGATTTGGTGGTGATGAGTCCGGATGCCGACCCGCCGCTCGCGCGCATCATGGATTACTCTAAATACAAGTACGAGAAGGAAAAGAAGGATCGCGAGGCGAGAAAGAAGGCTGCTGCGGTTCGTGTGGATATTAAGGAGTTGAAGATGCGTTATAATATCGATACGCATGATTACGGGGTGAGACTCCGCGCGGCGCAAAAGTTTTTATCTGGCGGGGACAAGGTCAAGGTGATTTGTCAGTTCCGTGGGCGGGAGAACGACTTCCGGGAATTGGGACGAGAGATGTTTGATCGATTCGTAGAAGACGTAGGTGACCTGGCCACGGTGGAGAATCGACCAAATATGGAGGGTAACTCTATGACCATGCTGCTCGCGCCAGTTGGGGACAAGAGTACCACGAATACCGCCCAAAATTAAAATGTACACAAACACACGCGCCTTGGTTTATTAACCTTGTGAAAAATTCAGTTCGATTGGTTGTTTAAAAAAGACTACATCATTTATTTGTTCATTTTTATCGTACAGCGCGCATCCCCGTAACAACGACGACACGCGCGCGCGTGCGCACGTAATACAAGACTCGGATCAAGGAACACCCTTGGCGAGCGCCGTTTCATTCGGGCCAGGCAGCACGGCGTGGCCGTGCAACTCAACCTTCATCAAGCGATGCTTAGAAAACCCATGAGAAATCACGGTATTTCGAACCGGACGATCGTTCGGTGGAATACCGAGCTTGGTGAAAAAGTCATCCCAGACTTTCACGACTGGACCCATGTCGCGGTTGTCACTCAAGTAAATCTTAATGCTGATCAAATGTAAAACGTCGGTACCCGCACGAACGAGAAGCTGCACCAAATACTCCAACGCTTCTTGCATCTGCTCTTCGACTGGCAACTCCAAGTTGGCCGCACAGACATTCGTGAGCCAAACGAGTCGACCGAATGTGGTGATTGGCGCAAAACCAGAAGAGCTCGATTGTTCGTCGATATGTATGCGTTGAATCTTAGCCCCAGCGTTGAACGGATCCACGAGTGTTTTCATCGCGTTGCACGTTCGTTCCAAAGCTGTGATTCTCGAGTGCTGCTGCTCAAGTTTAGCCATCAACTGATTAACCACATCGGCTGAAACAGTCTCGCCGCTCGCCAACCTCGTCACGACGAGCTCGTTTGATGCTGGCGCAACGGCGAGGCTGACGTTGTCGTTGTTGTGCCGAGTCGAAATGCGCTTGGTTGAAGGGAAAGTATCGCGCTGCACACTTGTCACCGGAAGAACGCGCTTCTTACTTGACCCTGGGGCCTCACTTCTCGGCATGGCTTCAACAACGTTGAGCCTTTTAATCCCGTGTTCCTTGTGCATGTGATGAATGAGCGTCTTGTGCTCGTCGAACTCGTCGCGGCAGTGCGGACATGTCGTTTCTGTCTTCAGAATCGTCCAAGCTGTCTCAGAAGGCTGCGATACGTCTTCACCATCCGAACCGATTTCTTCGCACATGGTTTCTTGCACCTCATCTTCAACTTCTGTTGCAGCGCCGCCAGATTCAACAACACCTCGCGCCGCTGATGGTTTGCACCAACGCGTGTGCGCCTTGAGACTTCTTATGCTGGGAAATTCTCGCCCGCAGTGGCAAGAACACGCCTGATCACCTGGTTTAATCACGGTCTCGCGCTGCGACATTGCCACGTTCTGTACCGTATGTTGCACCACCATCGCTGTCGTCTCCATTGGTGTCGTTTCACTCACCGCAACGTCGATCCCATGCACGTTGTTATAGTGCGTCTTGAGCATTCTAAACGAACCTGAATTGAAAGAACAGTACTCGCAATTACGCTCGGCGCCAATCAACACCTTCGCCGTCGGTAATGGCGGCACTTGAGCAGTCGGAGTTGGAGATTTTGGGGGCGGCGGTGACTCTGACTCGCGCGCGTAACGCAGAGTCGTTCGTTTTTCACGTTGCGGTCGCGTCAGCGACGACGATCGCTGCGGCTGTGCAATCGTAGCACTCGTTAGTGTCTTCATTGCGCTTCCCACCTCGCATCCATGTTCGTTCAAGTAATGCGCGCACAATTCTTCGCGCGAATCAAACTTTTCGTGCGAACACATGGTGCACTTTCGCGCGGCCCAGTGCACTTTGAGTGTCGTCGTCGTTGTCATCCGTCCTCTCGAAACGACTTTAGGCACCTCAACAACGTCTTCGTCTCCGTCGACGGTGCCTGTTTTCGCCCCGAACCCGAACACAACTTCTACTCCGTGATCAAGCATGTGGGCCACCAGTTCCGCCGCGTTTCGACTCACGTGCGCGCACGCCTGGTCATCGCTGAGCAAGCACTTTCGTCGCTTTCTCGTCGTGTTCATCTTTGTCAAAGTCGTCGCGTGCGATTGTTTCTGAACCATTTTGCTGGATAACGGTTGCTCGGTCGATGGTGCGGGCACTGACGCCTTACACCTTGTCATGTGTATTTTTAGTCCCACCGGTTTCAACGTCGTGAAAACGCCGCACTTTGCACACGTCAATACCTCTGCATCCATCGGCGGCGGCGTAGTCTTCGGTGCGATCTTCGGCGCGGTGATGTTCAGAGCTCCATTTGATGCGCTCGCAAGCTTTGCCGAAGGTCGACGCTCTCGCTTACCCGGCATCGTGGTTGTCATCGTCGCCGGCGGCGCGGGTTGTTCCTCTTCGACATCCGCACTCGCGGCGAGCGCCATGCGTCGCGCCATGTCCTCCCGAACATCCTCTTCTTCATCGTCCTCATCGAGGTATGCCGCTGAAGCATTCTTTTGTTTAATACGTGCCTCATCAGATCGTCGACCAATGTCATCTGAGTCGCTATCCTCCTCAGTTTCATCCGGGTCCACGCGCTGACGCGTCTTTTCAACCGCTGGCGTCTCTGTGTTGTAATTCTTGACGAGATACTCCTCAATGATCGCATCAATGGCCATTTTATCCGCCACCTTGGGTTTTGCTTGACACGAAGCGTAGATGTGTCGCTTCATCGCCGCGCTTCCTTGACTATTACGTCCGCAGAAACAGCATTGTACCGTGGTCTTGCCGTCGATGACGATGCGTGGCGCCATCGGTTGCCGCCGCGGTTCCTGCACAACATCCGGGCTCATCTGCTCCACCCCTCGCGGAGTTGGAATCGTGAACGCCGGACTCGGTAATGCCGTCGTCGTCGTCCTCGTCGTCGTCCTCGCGGTCCCATCCTTATCATCGCTATCCGGTGGACTAGGCTCCGAAGTACCGCTCGCGAGCTGGTGTCCCGGGCTTCGCGTCGGTGGCGTCCGCGCCGCTTCCACATCCTCCGATGGCGTTTCCGCTCTCGTCACCGCCGCTACCGCCACCACAGGCGCAACAACATCCTGGTCATTATGCACAGGAATTTCTAATGGTTTCGGCACCGCTGCGGCGCGTTGCTTGCCGGGAAGCAACGCGCTCGTAGGAAACTCGTCCATGTCCAACACACTCAGCGTAACAGTCTGCGCTCAACGCGTGCTCAGGCGATGGTGCTCCCTGTGCGAGAAATCACGCGAAACACACGAAACACAATGCGGTCAGTCATCGCGTGCGAAAGCACCGTCGCCGCCGCCGGCGACGACAACATCGAAAGTAACGCGCATGAACGCCAGGATCTACGCTCAATTGGAGTCAAAATTCACCCCCGCGCGCACCCTCCGACCCCTCCCCTCGCCTCGCACGCCGCGCATCGCTTCGCACGACCGCACACGCGTCATACAACAACACATGCCGCGCACTCGCGCGCACGCGACGCGCGATGCGCGCGCCATGCGCCATCGCCCCGTCGCATTCCGCGCCGTCTCGCGGCTTCCGAGACGCCGACAATGCGCCCCGTCCGCGCGTCGCCCGTCGCGCATTCGCGCCATTCGCGCCTCAAAACGTTCGAAGCGTGTCGTACCTGAGTTTGACGCGCGTGCCCGGGCGCACGAGCACCGTGCGTGGCGCAGAGTGACGGGGAAGAATGCAGGCATGCGCATTGTGGTGCGTCTGGGTGCGTCAGGGTATTCGGCGATCGAACGCGCGATCGATACGCGCGTACGCATCGACCACCGCGATCGTGTGCGTGCAAAACGACAAGGACAGAATAGTATACATTACATGGGTGTGCTCGCGCGCGCTTGGCGCGAATGGTGCGCGGAATCGATGCTCTATTGCGTCAAATGTGTGGACGCGCGCGCGACGGTTACGTCGGCGCGATTGAACTTCGGGTGAGTTTCCTGGATACGATGAAACATCCACAGCACGTGGACGTGGTTTCTTCTTCGTAGACGCGTTCTGGAACTATGTGCTCGCTCGATGCCTTGCGGGCGTCGAGTGTTTCGCGGGCTTTCGTGGCCCAGCGATCGAGGGGACGGCGTCCGGATGTTGAACGCGCGGGCGCTTTTGATGGGTCGGCGTCGTGCGCGCGCGCGGTTGGTCGGTCGCGGCTGGCGCCGCCGAACGCTTGTGGCGTCGCCGGCGCGGTATCGTACGTCAGCGCGCGCGGTGCGGCTGGCGTTGCGGGTGGTTCGGCGGCGGGTGAGAAGGCGAATTCATCCGCGCCGGATGTTCGACGTTCCATTTCGCTCAGGACGGCGACGTCATTCGGGACCAAGTGTCCGCTTAATCCTGGCGTGCTAAAGTGTGCGGCGTTGGATGACGACGCGAGTGACGTGGATAATACCGTCGCTGCGCCGCGCTCGGGCTCGATACTCGCGCTATGGTCGTCGTTATCGCTCACGGCGCCGCGTCCAGACGCGTCCCGAGGCGACGTCGTTTGAGTTTTCAGCGGCGTTCGACTCGTCGATGACTTTTCCTTCATTTTCTGCGCCTGCACGCGCGCCCCGAACGCATCGTACGCATCTAACGCCGATGATCCATGGGTGATGACGTACGCGTGAAACCATCGCAAAAGGTTGTTGTTTTCCTGCGTCGCGTACGGGAGACGCCTCGTCGTCAGTCGGTTGGTTTCGAGACTAAATCGATAATGCCGCGCGCTTCGAGCGCGCGAGCGACGTAACGACGTCGACACACACGACACACACGCATGCGCACACACGCACAATAAATTTCCCACTCGCCAGGGCGTCAAAATCGACATCTACTTGTAAATCCAACGCGCGCATCGCGTCCCGAAGCGTCTTGACGTTGCGTTCGCAATCGCCCAAGAATCGCGCATTAAAATCCAATCTATGCAGCGCCACCTTCCCAGGATGGAGCGCATCTAAAAGTTGACAATACGCCACGCCATCTGCGCACTCCTGCACGCTCGCGTAGTCCGCATTGAGCGCGCGGTTGAGCCAAGATATGAGCTCTAATCGTCCCAGATGTACCGTCGGCGTTCTCCCGAGCGTTTTGCGCTCGCTCCCGCTCGTCGACGTCGGCGTCGCCGTCATCATCGTTCCGGGCGTTCTCGGCGTCGTTGCGCCAGCGTGTGGCTCCGTTCCGCTCGCGTGCCGCCGCACGGGCGGCGTCGAGGCGAGCGGCATGGTAATGGCGTTCCCGCACTCACGCGCACGCGCAAACACAGTGCGTCGCCGCGCCGCCCATCGCACGATTGCGCGCGGGCGTGAACGACGAACGAAAACTGCTTCGTCGTCATCGTCGCCGCATCGTCGGCCGCGCGCGAGTGACGCGCGCGCGCGATGAGTGGGAACGGGTTTTGTGGTCGCTGCGGCACGGCGTTGCGGCTGCGAACGCAAGCGTCCACGGTGGCGTGCGACGGATGCGGTAAATCGCACACGTTAGATGAAGGTGCGTGTTGATGATTGCGGCGACGCGCTCGGCGCGTGCGATGGCGAATGTGCGCGCGTTGACGACGTTGGTGGCGCGAATGCGAGAGCCGCCAGGTTTGGGACGATTTTTCCTGCGGCGCGCGCGTGACGTTTCCATGCGTGCTTCGCCGTAGACTGACGTGATGTCGTGCACGTATGACATGTTGTAGCTTTTGGCGAGCGCGAGCGCGAACTCACGGCGGGGCCGAAAGAATTTCGTTTCAATCACGGCGTCGAGGCGCGAAACCCAGACGGCTCGAAAGTCGGCGAGCAAGAGGAGGTGCTACGCGAACGCGCCACAGTCGATGAGAAGTGTCCAAAGTGCGAACACAGGGGATTGGACTTTTACACCATGCAGCTGCGGAGCGCGGATGAAGGCCAGACGGTGTTTTATGAGTGTCCAAAGTGCGCGCACACATTTTCGCAAAACAACTAGCACGACGAACCATAGTAGTAGAAGGACGGTTCGCTTTTGAATAGATATTTGACTTTGATTTTATGTACAAATGTGTATGCTCTCACGTGGGAACACGTTTTAAATTAAATGTTACCCCACTCGTTGACAATCTTACACGATCCATCGCCGCCGGCTTCGGCGGCGTACGCGCGCCAACCGGAGGAGCCCTCCTTGTAAAACGAGCTCGCATCCGTACCCTTACCATCGCTCAACGCCGCATCGCACCCTTCTGCGTTCCCACTCGACGCGATATGCCACAAGTCACTCGTCCAATACTTATTCACACCATCGCACTCAATCTCACCATCGCACTCCTCCTTGACGTGTCTCCAATCCGTCGCCTCGTCGTTGATGTTAGCCTTGTAAAACAAGCACGACAACAACCACGTGTCTTTGCGGCAATACCGCGTGGGTCCAGTCGCGGGATGTTGTGCGTCACCTAACGCCGCCGAACTCGCGCGCCAAGATCCCAAGCGCGCCTCGTTCGCACCACCGTGCTGGCCGACGCACATCAAACTAAACGAAGACGCGCCTCCGCACGCCGCGTCCCGAGCTTCTCGCGACAACCCTTTCGGCGCCGCCAACGACACCCCCAGCGCCGCCGCATTCGTCACACCGCGCGACGACGCGTATTGCGTCACGTTTAACCCGCACGATGCGAGTAATGCCCCAGAAAGCGCGGCGATAGCGATCGTCGCGCGCGAAGATGCCCGACGCGCGCCACCATCGATCGCATCGTCATCTTCGTGCGTCATCCCTCTCGCGTGCGCCGGAATCAACGTCGCGCGTTCAGTAGACATTGCGGTATGCACGGCAAAGCGTTTCGTGTCGTGTTCCGCCCGGTTCGAGACGTTCGATGTCGTCGACGGCGCGTGCGTGCGTACGAATGCGGGTGATCAACACACTTGGGTGTTACATCTCTCGTGGCTTTTTTTGTGTGACTTTTTTTAGAAATTTTGCGAGCGCCAGGAATGCCGCGTGACGACGATGATGGACACGCACAAGAGATAATATTGCATGGCGTACTGCGTACGCGCACATGCGCGTCATGAATCGATGACACGCGGCTATACACGAATGCAGACGACGCGTCGTCCTCGGCGCGTCCTCGGCGCGTCCAATCCTACGCGCGTCACCAAAACTCGTCGGCTCGACGAGTCTGATTAAACAATTACAATAATTTCTTACGCTCAAAGAACGAACGAAGGTAGACGATCTGCCAAACACACATCCCAACGCATACCGTCAAACTTAACACGCTCATCACCGCAACTCTAGTGTTCGTCGCTTCGTTCATGTCTCGCATATCCGCTTCGAGCGCGCGCAACGCCAACATGCCTTCGTGCACCTCTTGCAAATCCGATTCCAGCGATCTCAAAGTCCTCGTAAACGCATCCAAATCCGTCGCCTTGGCCAATTTCTTCCATTCTGATGCCGCAACGCCGTGTTTCCAATCCACTTTGATTCTGTGCTTGGCTAAAGCCGTCTCTTTCTCCGCGCCATTCTTCATCGACGACAGCTCGGCGTTGTAAAAGCACGCGCGATGATCGCCATCAGTCACGCTCGTAAACCCATACGCCCCTTTCCCCGCGTCCGCCTTTTCATATATCACCTTGCCATTCGCGTCGAATAGCTTCACGCTCACCTTATCCTCCGCGCGCACCGTGTCGTACGTAAACAGCACCACGGCGTTGGCGTGAATCTCCTCCGAGATGCACTTCATGTCATCGATCGCGCCGTCACCGCGGTGCACGAGATCGATTTCAACCCCGAACACCGCGCGCGAACACGCGAGAAGACTGAGGAGCACGCACGTCGCGGCGCTCGCGCGCGTTCGGGCGATCGCGTGCGCGCGCATGGGGGGCGAATCGATGCGCGTGGCGTCGCGGAATGACGCTCGAGTCCGAGCGCATCCGCGGTCGCGGTGCGCATTCGTCGACGCGACGGGCGCGAGGCGCGCGCGCGGGGGCGAGGGACGCGCGCGGCGGTGCGGGCGGTATGGGCGCGAGGCGCGGCGGGGCGGGGCGTCAGCGGGTGTACGTGGATGACGCCATCGGTGCGCAGCTCAGCGTGGGCGTCGTGGACGATGCCAGCGCGTCGTCGTCGTCGTCGTCGTTGTCGTCGTCGTCGTCGTCGTCACGAGGGCGCATGCGCGAGTACGAGATTGTCATGCGGTACAGCGCGTCTGGAGCGTTTCGCTGGCGCGCGCTGGCGTTGGGGATGACGTTCGCGTGGCGCGCGGCGGTTGGGACGTCCTCCGTCGCGTCGGCGGTGGTCGTCGCGTGCGTGTGCGCGTGGACGCTCGGTACGCGGGCGCAAGAGGCGCGATTGGTGCGTCATCTAGGGCTGTCAATCGATACCGTGTCGTGGTTCGGCGGTCGACGGTCGGTGTTGATACCCGCGGAGGATATCGAGGCGTTTGCGACGCGCGAGGCGGTGTCGACGACGGATGTTTGGTTTCAGATTCTTTGCCTGCGCGCGCGAGGCGAGGCGCCTATGGTGTTATTTGGAGATTTTAGATGCTCGGCAGTGTGGACGGCGGCGGTGTTGGATGCCGCGCAGGAGTGTTTCGACTGCGTGGAAAAATAGTTCTAGTCGCGTGTATTACGTATAGCTCGGCTGGCGTCTTTTGACGTCGTCGTTGTACTTTTAACTTACACTACCTATTACCTACACTTTCCGCGCGCGTTTTGACGCTTTGACCACTGCACGATGATTGGTATTATTTTCATCGTATGCGTTGTCGTCGTCGTCGCCGAAATCGAGCGCGAGCTCGATCGAATTCGCGGGCTCCAACCATTCCAACATTCTGAGCCACACGCGCGCGACGGCGGAGACGCACCAGAGCATCTTGCCAAACACCACGCCTCGTCGATAGATGCGAAAAAATCGACCCATGTGCGTATCGTACGTATCATGCGCGCGCGCGTACACGAGCTCTACACGCCGCGCGACGTCATCCCAGTTATAATTAGCCTTGACGCTCTTGTGAATTGTGTCCACGTCGGCGTTTGGAAGCGCGACTAGGCAACGATCGAGCGCGTCAAGCAGCGATTCCACGTCGGGCTTGGCTAAGAATAATATGTCTTCTGGA
>Ga0222715_10003420_pt1 | contig 14167 bp, 12 predicted proteins | sample C33_9DmetaG_FD_165056 | JGI IMG/M metagenome (GOLD analysis project Ga0222715, IMG submission 165056) | Estuarine water microbial communities from San Francisco Bay, California, United States - C33_9D | ecosystem: Environmental > Aquatic > Marine > Unclassified | place: USA: California...
AAAGGTAAATGTAAAAAATGCGGAACAAATATGTTTAAGATAACAGGTGGAATGACTGCTAAAAAAGGAGGAATGACTGCTAAAAAAGGTGGTAAAACAGCTAAAAAAGGTAGAAAAAGTGGTAAAACACGTAAAAGAAAAAATTAAATAATATAATGGGTTTATAATTATATTATTTATTTTCATTCATAAAATTGTATAACAATGTATCCGTGTTATAATTTTGTACATCTCCGCAAAATAATTTTACTGTTTCATACATTTTACGTAAAACATCGTTCGGTGCAATTGTTCCTACTCTAATTAATCCACGTTTAATTAATTCCTTCTTTATTTCTGGTATTGAAATTTCCTTCATTTTTGATATATTCAAAGATGTTTTATTTCTAATTGTTTTATTACTAACTAATACAGATATTTTTGGGACCTTTAAAGATTTACCAGTTTTATAAGTCCTACGTATTGTTCGTTTTCTTTTATTCTTTTTATATATTTCATTATAACTTTTCTTTTTTTCAAACTTTTGACGAAGAATATTATGATTTACCATATTTGTTCCACCTTCTTTCCTAGTTTTATTAAAATAATTTCTATATGTTGGTAAATTACCATTTTTTAATACTCCATATTTAGGTGGTTCTGGAATATTTATATCACTTTTTTGTAAGTTATTTGTCTCTATATTTATAGGAATTGTTGGTTGTATTTGAGATACATTTGAAATATTAGGAGTGTATTTTTCTTCTGAAGCAATATTTGTTAAGTCTATCGATAACGGAACATTAGAAACAGTTGTTTCAATTTTTAATGGTTCTTTTTCTTGCAATACTGCATTATTTTTTATTGTAAAATTTCTTTTTGGTTTATTAGATATTTTGTCTTCATCTATTAATGAAGATAAATAATCTTTTGATGACTGAAAACTATCATTAAATACTTCTTTATTCTCTTTTATCATGTTATCCATTATTTTATTATTTCTTTTTTTCTCAAATAGTTGTTTATATTTATCTTCTTGATGATGTCTAATCATTTTTAATAAAGATTGTTTTTTTAACGTATCTTTTTTCTTTTGTTCTCTTGTTTTAATCTTAATATTACCTTTATTTTCTTTTTTTGGCTTTTTACGTGTATTATTATTTGATGAAAATGAAAATAATGTTGGATCTATTTTAATTACTTTTTCTTCTTCTTTCATTATTCTTAATTAAATAAGTAGTTAGATATTTTTTTTTCTAAATTAACTTAATTCTCCGTTTTATATATAATAATATAAACAATAAATTTTTATATTATATATAAGTAATGCAAAAACATTTTAACAAATTAAATATTAAACAATTATTTTTGGTACATAATACTAAAATTGTATTAATTAGTGACAATGTTAAGTCAATTAATTCTTTAAACTATAATAAAAATATACACAAAGTTATATTATTTCATGATAATTTTTTAAATAAATTTAATAATGACTATGATATTATAAATTATGTAAAAAATAAAAATTTAATTTAAATGTATAATCCATTTAAGAATGTTTTTTTTTCTTCTTTCTTTTTATTATCTTTAAATCTTTCATAACCTTTATTCATATCTTCTACATTTAATTCTTTTTTTGCTTCATTTTTCCCATATATTCTTCTACTATGTGATATTTTTACATGAGTTACCAATGATTCTATATCTCTACCATAACTTTCAAATGAATCCTTTTTATCTTTAAACCACTCTTTTGTAATTTCATCATTTAAATTCCAATTTATATTATTTATCATTAATTTAAATATATCATATAATTCATTATAATCATATGCTTCCATTTTAAATCTCCAAATGAATCTTGATTTTAAACCTACATTTGTTTTAAATATTGTTTCATCCAATTCTTTTTCATAACCTGCTATTATTACTATCAAATCCTCTTTATAATAACTCAATGCTTCACATAATGTATCTAAACATTCTTTTGAATAACTATCTCCTGACTTATCTTCATGTCCTAATGAATATGCTTCATCAATAAATAAAACTCCCCCTAAACATTCTTTTATCAATTTTTCTGTTTTTATTGCAGTCTGACCTAAATAACCTGCTACTAAATCACTACGAGTTGCTTTTTTAAATATTTTTTTACTTAAAATTCCTATTTTTGAATACATACTTCCTAATATCTTTGCAACTTCAGTTTTACCTGTTCCTGGGGGTCCATATAATATCATATGTTTATAATCATTACTTGATAAATGTAATTTTTGCATAAAATATAAAAGTTGATCCAATATTGATGTTTTTATGCTTTTTAAACCGATCATATCATTTAATTTTTTTAATTCATCCTTAATTTTATGCAAACATTCTAAATCTATATTATACTCTGTATCTTCCTCATATTCATAATTATCTGTTAAATCAATTAAATCCCCTATTGTTTCTATATTACAAACTATATCTTTCTTCTTTGTCTTTTTAACATTATTTTTTTTTGGATAACTTTTTATATAATTATAATCTTTCAATAATTCATACATCTCATTTCTTTTATTACGTAACGCAAATTCCATTCTTTCATCTTGATGTCCTTTATCATCATTCGATAAATCTTGGATTACATTTGACATCTCATTCTTTGTTATATCTTTATCTAGTAATAATTGTATATTTTTTTCTTTATTATCCAATATATTTAATTTATTCGATAAATAATTATTATCTATTTCTTTTAATAAAATATTATAATCCTGTTTTGTCAAATCTTCTCGATCTTTATAATTTATTAAAAAATTTATAAACTCGTTTTTCTTCATTTATATAATAAATACTATAATTATTTTATATCATTTATAAAAAATTGATTAGAAATTACATTTATTATTTATATAATAAAAACATGACAGATAGTATGAATCTAGAAGCAATGCCTACTCCAAACTTTTTAAGTAAATCCTTTGAAAAAGACTTGCTTGAAGGTAAAGATGTTATTTTTCAAGATTTAAAAGAAATTAATAATGATGATAAAACTACTCCATTTGACCATTTGGGTGATTATATTGAAGAACCTTACACAATTATTCAATCTTATTTTGAAGGAAAACAGTTAGATAGACTTGTAAGACATCAAATTGAATCTTATAATCATTTTATTAATCATCAAATAGAAAAAACAATTGAAATGTTTAATCCTGTTATTATTCGTTCTGAAAATGATTATATTAAAGAAACTGATAAATATACTCTTGAAATTCATGTTGATTTCTCTAATTTTAAATTATATTCTCCTCAAATTCATGAAAATAATGGTGCTACTAAAACAATGTTACCACAAGAAGCTAAACTTCGTAACTTTACATATGCTTCTATTATGACTGTAGATGTTAATATTACTTATATTATTCGTAACTCTCAAAATATGGATGAACCTAAATATATAAAAAAAACATTAAATAAAATTAATATTGGTAAAATGCCTATTATGCTTAAATCTTCAGCTTGTGTTCTTAAACAAAAAGATTATATTCAATCAGTTCATACTAATGAATGTTATATGGATTGTGGAGGTTACTTTATTATCAAAGGTTCCGAAAAAACTGTTCTAGGACAAGAAAGAGCTGCTGAAAATAAAATATATTGTTTTGACGGTAAAAATACTACAAAATGGAATTGGTATGCTGAAATCAAATCTGTTCCTGATTATAAATGTATATCTCCAAAACAAATTGAAATGATGATTGCTTCTAAAAATAATGGCTTTGGTCATTCTATTTATATTAATATTCCTCGTATTAAACAACCTATTGAATTGTTTGTTCTTTTTAGAGCATTAGGTATTATACCTGATAAATCTATTTGTAATTATATTGTTCTTAATGTTAACGACCCTGATAATGAATATTTAATCGAATTCTTACAAGCTTCTATTGTTGATGCTAATAAATATACTACTCAAGAAGAAGCTATTCAACATATTATTTCTTATGTAGCATATACCCCTATTAATATGGATAGAGAACAAGGTCTACTCAAAAAACGTCAATTTGCTATTGAAGTATTAGAATCTGACTTATTCCCTCATTGTAAATCTCTTCAACAAAAATTGTATTTAATTGGATATATGGCCAAAAAATTAATTAACACTTCTTTAGGACTTTATCCTGCTGATGATAGGGACTCTTATAGCAATAAACGTATTGAACTTACTGGAACACTTCTTAATAATCTTTTTAGAAATTATTTTAATAAACTTGTCAAAGAAATGCAAAAACAAACTATTAAAGAAATTAATAATGGTTCTTGGCGTTCATCAGAAGATTATGAAAATATCATTAATATGACAAATATTTATAAAATTATGAAATCTACTACTATTGAAAATGGTATTAATCGTGCTTTATCTACAGGCGATTTTAGTATTAAACAATCTAACAGCACTAAAGTTGGTGTTGCACAGGTTCTTAATAGACTTACATATATGTCTACTATTAGTCATCTTCGAAGAATTAATACACCTCTTGAAAAAAGTGGTGAACTTATTGCTCCTCGTAAATTACACAATTCTACTTGGGGATTCCTTTGTCCGGTTGAAACCCCAGAAGGTCAATCTATTGGTGTTGTTAAAAATATTAGTTATCTTGGACATATTACCATCCCTTCTAGTAGTGCTTCTTTATATGAATATACATTACCTCTTATTAGACAAATTGAAAATTGCACTTCTTATGAATTAGCTAATAAAGTTAAAGTCTTTATTAATGGTTCTTGGATTGGTATCGCAGATGAACCTTCTAAATTATATAATGACCTTAAAAGTAAAAAAAGTATGGGAATTATTAATATTTATACTTCTATTGTTTTCGATATTAAGGAATTAGAAATTAAAATTTGTAATGATGGAGGAAGACTAACACGTCCTGTTCTTAAAGTCAAAAACAATAAAACCGTTATTACAAAAGATATTATTAACGACCTTGCTAATAAAAAAATTAATTGGAATGACTTACTTATTGATTATAAACTTGACAATTCTGTTATTGAATATATTGACCCTGATGAACAATCTCATTCTATGATTTACATGAAACTTAAAAATAATAATAATTCCAAATATAAATATAATTATACCCATGCTGAAATTCATCCTAGCACCATCTTCGGTGTTCTTGGTTCATGTGTCCCTTTCCCTGACCATAATCAAGCTCCTAGAAATACTTATCAATGTGCTATGGGAAAACAAGCTATGGGGATTTATGCTACTAATTTTGATAAACGTATGGATAAAACTACTTATGTCTTAAATTATCCTTCTCGTCCTATTGTTGATACACGTGTCATGAATTTTATTAATCTTAATAAAATCCCTTCCGGATGTCAAATTCATGTTGCTATTATGTCACATACAGGTTATAATCAAGAAGATAGTGTCCTTATTAATAAAGGTTCTATTGATAGAGGTCTCTTCCTTGCTACTATTTACCATACTGAAAAAGATGAAGATAAAAATATTATTCGTGATGAAATTATACGTTGCAAACCTGATAAATCTAAAACTAAAGGTATTAAATTCGGCAATTATGATAAACTTAATGAACATGGATTCATCCCTGAAAATACACTTATTGAAAATAGAGACATTGTTATTTCTAAAATGATACCTATTAAAGAAAATAGAAATGACCCTACTAAAACCATTAAATACGAAGACCAAAGTAAAACATATAGAACTAATGAAGAATCTTATGTTGATAAAAACTTTACTGGTAGAAATGGTGATGGATATGACTTTGCTAAAGTTCGTATTCGCACTCTCCGTAAACCTGTTATTGGTGATAAAGTATCTAGTCGTCATGGTCAAAAAGGCACTATTGGTAATATTATTGCTGAAAAAGATATGCCCTTTACTAGAAATGGACTTAAACCTGATATTATTATCAATCCTCATGCTATACCTTCTAGAATGACTATTGGTCAATTAAAAGAAACTCTTTTAGGTAAGGTTTTACTTGAACTTGGATTGTATGGTGATGGAACTAGTTTTGGTGACCTTGATATTCAAAATATCCGTGAGCAACTACTTAAAACTGGTTTTGAAAGTTGTGGTAACGAAATCTTATATAATGGTTTTACTGGCGAACAACTTGAATCTTCTATATTTATTGGTCCTGTATATTATCAACGTCTTAAGCATATGGTTAGTGATAAACAACATAGCCGTTCTATTGGACCTATGGTTAATCTTACTAGACAACCTGCTGAAGGTAGAAGCCGTGATGGTGGTTTCCGTATTGGTGAAATGGAACGTGATGTTATGATTGCACATGGTATGTCCAAATTCTGTAAAGATAGATTATATGATGTCTCTGATAAATATTCTATGCATACTTGTAATAAATGTGGTATGATCTCCGCATTTAATGATGGTCATAAAAATAGGCATTCTAATGTTGATTTTACTATTCACAAATGTAAAACATGTGATAATTTAAATGATTTCTCTAAAGTTAATGTTCCTTATGCATTTAAACTTATGTCTCAAGAACTACAAACTATTAATATTGTTCCTAGACTATTAACTAACTCTTCATAAAAAAATATTATTTATATTATTTATTTTTTACATTTCTGGTGCTGGTGGTAGTAATTCAGGGGTCTTTATGTATACATCTTTATAATTAACCAATAATTCTTCTACTTTTTTTAATTTATCATTCATTTCTTTCAATGTATTTTCTAAATCTTCTATACCGTTTCTTTTTTCTAACAGAAAGTTAGTTACATTTTTAAATGATTCCTTCAATTTATTATTATTTACTATTTTTAATACATCTATTTTTTTAATATTATCTAATACATATTCCAAATCTGTCATGAACAATTTATAATCTTTATACTGTTTTCTAGTTATTTCTTTCGTTTCTTCATTTTTTTCTGCCTTTATTTGTTTTAAAAATTCTTCTTCTATCTCTTTATCTGAAAATGTTGAATACATTATTTCAAATACAGATTCTATATCTTTTTGCATTTTTTCTTTATCTTCTTCTCCTAATTTTGATAATTCTTCTTCCTTCATATTTTTTAATTCTACATATTCATTCAAGAATTCATTAAGTAATTCGTCAAATAATTCTGTATTATCATTACCATACCATGACCCATCTTTAATCTTATTCTCTATATCTTTTATTATTCTTCTTAACATACTTTATCTGAAACTATTTTCTAATTTATTAATTGTATAAACTATATTCAATTTTATACAATTTTTTATCAAATAATTTATATTTAATTACAATCTTCTTCTACCATCTCTTTAACTAAATCATCAAAACTATATTTTGGCTCCCAACCTAATTCTTTACGTGCTTTACTTGAATCACCTAGTAATTCTTCTACTTCTGCTGGTCTAAAATATTTTTCATCTACTTTAACACATACTTTATAAGTTTCTTCATTTACTCCAATTTCATCTAATCCAGAACCACTATTTAACCATTTTATATTTATTCCCTTTAATTTAAATGCCTTTTCTACGAATTCTCTTACACTATGATATTCATTTGTTGATAATACATAATCAATTGGTTCTTTCTGTTGTAACATTAACCACATACCATATACGTAATCTTTAGAATGACCCCAATCTCTTTTTGCATCTAAATTTCCCAATACTAATACATCTTGTTCTTTTTTTAACATTTTCCCTAATGCGATTGTAATCTTTCGAGTTACAAATGTTTCTCCTCTTCTTGGACTTTCATGATTAAATAATATTCCTGAACATGCATACATGTTATATGACTCTCTGTAATTTTTAACTATCCAATGTGCATATAATTTTGCAACTCCATATGGAGACCTAGGATAAAATGGTGTATTTTCTGTTTGTGGAACTTCTACTACTTTTCCATATAATTCACTCGTTGATGCTTGATAAAAACGTGTTTTTTCTTTTAATCCCGAATGTAATATTGATTCTAACAAATTTAATGTTCCTAGTCCATCTACTTCTCCTGTATAATAAGGCATCTCAAATGATACTTTTACGTGACTCATTGCTCCTAAATTATATACTTCTAATATTTCTACATCTTCATTATCCTTTATTTTATTTAATATTCCCATTATTGATGTTTTATCTGTTAAATCTCCATAACATAATTTTAAATTTTTATTATCATATAAATGATCAATTCTTTTTGTATTTATTGATGACGAACGTCTTATTAAACCATAAACTTGATATCCTTTATCTAGCAATAATTCACATAAATATGAACCATCTTGACCAGTTATACCAGTTATAAATGAATACTTCATTGATAATTATTATTAGATAATTTAAATTTATATCTTTTTTTCGTTATATATTTAAGCAGTTTTTCTTTTTTTATTTTATTATGAGTTTTTATGAAATTAATGATATTCGCCTACCTTCAGAATTTAAAGGCGTATCTTTTTCTAATTATAAAAGGTCAGAAGTAAAAAAGCAAATTATACAAAATCTTATTGCTGGTAAAGTTGAAAACTCTAATTATTGGTGCGCTGAACTTATTTGTTCCGGTCATTATGGAGAATTATGGGATATTATTATTTCCTTTATTAGCAAACATATCCATTCAGGAAATCCTAAAATTTTTCTATATATACAAAATAGAATTGACATCTTTAAAAACATTATTAACAATAAAGAATTTATCTCTGAATTATCTGCTAGAAATGACCCTAATTTGAGAAAATTATTTGCTGAAATTGTTACTATTATGGCTATTTCTAATAAAAAATATGGAATTGAACCTGTTAAAATTAATAAAAATACTGAATTTGATATGTCTCTTATTTCTGATAAACTTATTGCTGATAATACTGATTATGTTAAGGGTATTTTTCTCAAAAAAGACCCAAAAGAAATATTTATTGCATTAAATGAATTCTATTTTAACATTCGTTCACACAATTTCCTTAATTTATGTTATTGGTATGAATGGATCGTTGAATTTGAAAGTATATGTAAGAAAAAAAAACGTCCATGCACATTAGAACCTAGAAATTATAATGTATTAGGAAAGTTCAGAACAAATCTTGTTTGGATTATTTGGGATATACTTTTTGATTATATTGATAGTTTAAATAATCAAACTCTCCTTAATTTATTAAAAGCTAGTCTTGATATATTTACTATTAATTTTACAACTGCTTCTTGTAAAAAAAGAAGATTTGTTGTATATTTTGCATTTTCTTTATGTAGTGATAAAATAAATCTAGATATCCCTATTATTTCTAATAAAAATACTGTTAGTACTGTTATATCTAATATTGAAGTTGTATATAAACAAATTAAAAAAAATGAAGTAAGTCCTAAAACTGATTATTTATTTAACAATTTAGATAAACAAAATGCGATAACTAAATCTATAGCTCAACTTGATATTGTTAATTCTATTGCTAATCAAGAAAATAATATATAATCATATTATATATATTATATGAATCCTAAAGTTATTGGTGAAGGTAGTTATGGTTGTGTTCATAAACCTAGCTTAACTTGTGAAAAAAAACCAGAAAAACTAGCTAATTATAATAATAAAATTTCTAAAATTTTAGATAAAGAAGAAGCTTCTTTAGAACTCAAAGAATTTGAAAAAATTAAACTCATTGATATGAACACAAATTTTCATTCTGGTACTCCTATTAAATGTGACCCTTTACAAAGTAATGAACAACTTAACGCTGTTAAAAAGTGTAAAAATAAAACTATTAAACACCATGTTAAATCGAATTTTAATAATATTAAGGCTAACCTTAGTCTTCTTATTATGGAAGATGGTGGTGTTGATTTAAGAAAGTATGTTAATAAAATTTCTTCTCGAAAAATTTCTAATTCTTCTACTAAAAGTGTTGAAAAATTTCTAATTGAATTTGAAAGAGCTTTCCTTGGTCTAAAAGAATTAGAAGATTCAAAATATATTCATAATGATTTAAAACTTGATAATATGGTATATAACAAAGATGTTAATCGTATTAATTTCATTGATTTTGGATTAACTACTAATTTTAATACTTTGAAAAAAAATGGGAAAAAGAATGAATATTACGTTGGTAACGGTCATCATTGGTCATTTCCTCCTGATATTGTTTATATTAATAAAAGTGAATATAAATATGTTAATAAAAAAGATAGTATTCAAACAATCATTAAGGATATTATTTTTGATGGAAAAAATATTGCTCATTGGTATAATACATTCATGAACCAAACTTATCCTGATCATGATAAAGTTCTATATAGAGATGTATGGAAATATCGTCATTTAGATATTGAAAACACATTAAAATCTATTAAAACTATGGATTATGAACAATTTGTTAAAATTGCTAGTTTAACTATTGATTCTTATGGTGTTGGTATGGCTCTTTCTTATTCTGCATTTAAATTTAAAAAATTTATACCTGATAGCACTTTTCAACAAATTCGTGCATTATCCGAAATTATGACTAACTGGGATATAAATAAAAGATTAACTTCTTCTCAACTTCTTTCTAATTATCAAAATATACTTCATACTACAGGAATACTTAACAAACATAATCTTCATATTGACCAATCACTTGATGTCCCTTTAATTGTTAAAAATAAGAAGAAAACTATCAAAAATATTCCTATTAAAATTAAACGTGATAAAAAAGTTCCACCTTCTCCGGGATTAACTATATTTGCTCCTAATGTATTAAGAAAAAGTGCAATTAGACGTCTTGAACTGTCTCCTGACCGAACAATAACTATTGAACGACCTAATAAAAATTTAAAAACTAAAACTAAATCTAAATCTAAAACACAAAAATATACTTTTTCTCAAAAACAAAAAGATAAAAGATGGACAGCTCAAGCTCTTCGTAATGAAAAAGCATATTTAGAAGACCCTTCTAATGGTAAGAAAAATGGTAAAAAATATAGTTATAAAATGAAAAAAAAAGAAATGATGGAATATAATAATAACCTTCGAAATGCTCTTAAAATAGAACCTGAATCACCTACTGCTTTTATTCCAAGTAAATAGATAATATTATACGATTTTTATAATATTATTATACGATTACTTCTTCTTGGTCGTCATCATCATCATCTCTTTTTGCAACCTCTTGAACAGATTGCATTGGAGGAGCTGTTTGACTAATATAACCTGCTGAACTATCTAATACTTGATTTTGCGAAAAACTTCTTCTTGTCAAATGCTCTGGAACTACTATATCAAATAATGCTGGTTCTCCTTCTTCTTTTTCTACAGTCATCTTATCCATCGTAAAATCTCTTGGAGCATATTTTGTTGGACGTGGTGATTCTATTGTAGGTGTTCCGAATCTTGAATTTGTGTCTGTATATTTTTTCGGTATTTCTGTTAATAAATCTACCTTTAATTGACGTTTCAATAAATTGCTTGATTCCGTTTGCTTTATATATTGACTATATTTTTGATTTAAATAGTCCTTTCCATTTTCTCCTCTTACTTCTCGTTTTAAGGATAATGTTTTAAATAAATCAATTGATAATGTATAAAAATCTTTTGATTGTTTTAATTCTACTTCCATTGCTGTTGCTATTCCCATGTATATTTCTATTGCACTTAAAATACCCATTATCATACCTAATACACAAGTAATACCACTAATAATACCTTGTTCCAATAATGGTTGCAAACCAATTGATGCTGTTGATGTTACAGACGCTAAAATAATTTGTGGTATTCTGAAATATTTACCATAAGATTTAAAATGATAATATCTGTGTCTGTGATATTCTGCTAAATTTACACAATTAATACGCAATTTTTCGCATATTTCTTCAATTTCTTCTGTCCATCCATCAGAAATCATGTATATAATATATAACTTTATTATTTAATTTTTCTTTCTATTTACTATTTCTTTTTCAAAATCTTTTTTTGTTAATTTATAACCCCAATGTTGCAGTACTTGTCTTATTTTTGGACTTATATTTTCATCATTCCATTTTCCATTCTTTTTTATTATTTGAGTTACTAAAAATTTTCTAAATCTTCCATTTGGTCCAGCCAACGATTCCCATCTTTTTATTTGTCTATCATCATCTTCTGATCTTTCACCATTATAATAATCACAATACCATTGAACCCAACCATATGGATGACTTTTTCTCATCCAATTTTTATCTTCCCAAAATTCTAAAGTAGTTCCAACTTTTACACCATATTTATTTTTTTTTATATCATATTCTCTTGATGACAAATTTTCTTCTGGTATTCCTTTCCACCATGATTCAGGATATTTCTTATGTTTATCTCTTAATTCATGTTTGAAAAATTTTGAATATATTGGTCTCCAATATGTTCCACCAAACGACCCTAATTTAAATATATCTCTTGGTGATAAATTCGTTTTAAATTTGCTTTTTTTTTGAGTTTTCCTTAATTTCAAATTATTTTTTCTTATTGTTTTCATTATATATATTATAAATATTAATACATATAAACATACTTTTAAAATGCTGAACCGAATGACCCTCCTACTAAACTATTTGCAGCCATTGGTCCATCTGATATTGGTTCTTGATTAGCGTTTCCTGTACTTCCACCTAACATATGGTCATATCCACTACTTGGTTTTGATGATACTATAGGTTGTGGTGGAAATACACCAACTGCTGGATTTTCTTCTAAATAATCTGCTTGACTTGTTCTATGTTGACTTAATATAGAACTGTTCCCCATATTCTCTTTCTTCCCGTTTTCTTCTTTTCCGTTCCATAATTCTAATAATCTATCATATAATATATTTACTTTCAATCCTATCTTTGTTTGCAAACTTAATATTATAATTAAAAATGCTAATACTATACTTGTTAAATTCATTGATTCATATAAGTAACCACTATATGTTGGTAAATATGTAATGCCTCTATGTATTAATATTATTCCACAAAACATTACAATTAATTGTAGTAATACTTCTACTAAAAGTTCAATACTCGATTTATCTTCATCTACTTCTGGAATATAATTATGCACTAATTTATTTAATATTAATATTGGTATTAATCCTAAAAAACTATATTGTATTACATTTAAAAATTCAGCATTTCCTTCTGCTGTACCATTAAATAAATGCTTAAAAAATGTTCCTTTATTTTCTAATGCTCCTCCTGGAATCTCATCTAATACTCGACCACCATCCATTAAATCTTCTATATCACATATGTAGAAAAGAATATTAAATATATTTAGTGATTTCGTTAAATGTATTATTTAATTTTAAATTATAAGTATATAATGTCTTCAAGTGCGTTAAGTAGTGCTAAAAATAGACGTGCTTCAAATAGCACAAATGATAACATGATGAGAAACAATAATAATAGCAATAACAATAATCCTCAAATCCCTCGAACTCCTATCAACATTAATACTTTTTTTCAAGCTATGAATACACGCATTAGTAAACTCGAAAAAAATTATTTAAATAATAATAATCAAAGTCAAAACATTAATAATACAATTGATTCCGAAGAAATTAATACTAGGTTTGATATCATTGTTAATGAAATTGCTGATATTAAAGATATGCTTTTAAAATTACAAACATTCACTATGGAAGTTAATAAAGCTTTATACGACGATAGAATAAATGTTTTAACCGATATTGATAATAACTCTTTAAACATTAATAATTCAGAAGATTTAGATAAAAATATGTTTATATCTGATATTTCAGGCAATTAGTTCTTTCTTTTAAATTATATTTTTATTAATTATATAATGAATGAAAAATTAGAATCTATTAAAAATGAGTTTTATAATAATAATAAAAAAAACATTATTTATAAATCTAAACAAAAACAAGAACTCGCTTGTAAAATTATAAAAGAAATACCTTTTGATTCATTTATTAACAATTGTATTGTCATTAAAGGTAATAATATTAATTTTTATTACAAAACTATTAAACCGTTTATTCATTCTAGTATTTACAATAATGTTCTTACTTTTACCATTAATCATATTAAGAATATTTTATCTGTTCATAATGATTATAATATAATTGCAGATATTGATTCTTTAACCGTTTCTGGTATTCAGAGGTGTTATCCCCTTATACTTACTTTTTTTAATGATAAATATTTCCTATCTACTTTAAATAATATAACTCA
>Ga0222715_10003423_pt1 | contig 14149 bp, 27 predicted proteins | sample C33_9DmetaG_FD_165056 | JGI IMG/M metagenome (GOLD analysis project Ga0222715, IMG submission 165056) | Estuarine water microbial communities from San Francisco Bay, California, United States - C33_9D | ecosystem: Environmental > Aquatic > Marine > Unclassified | place: USA: California...
CAGCAACCATTACAGTCTATCCAACAATCGATGATCTGCCATTGACAGGTAATGTTGGAGCAGGTGACCAAGCATACGTCACAGGCAATAACACGCTGTATATGCATAACGGCACTGGTTGGTACACGATCGCTTTAGTCAACCAAACTCCAACCATCTCTGGCAATTCGGCTAGCTACACCCTGGCAACAGACGGTACTGCAACCGTAGTGACTTTGACTGGTACTGACCCAGAAGGTGTTCCTATTACTTGGTCGTCAGTTACGTCTGGCGATACATCTGCGGCCACTGTAACCAATGTCGATAACGTATTTACCATTACACCATCAACAAATTCTGCCAATGCAGGGACGTTGACAGTCGCTTTTAAGGCATCTGATGGCGTTAATATTGGGTCATCAAGTTCTGACTTTGTTCTTACATTTGGTGATGATGATTTTGCTAGTACAGTTCTACTACTACAAGGCAATGGAACTGCAAGTGGCGATAACAACACCTTCCTAGACTCATCCAGTAATGCTCAGAACATCACACGCAACGGCAATGTGACTCAGGGTAGCTTCAGTGCATTCTCAGTGGATGATGGGAAGTGGGGCATATATTGTCTTGGTGGGTTTGTTAAAACCAACAATAACATCACATTAGGAACTAATGATTTTACAATTGAGTTTTGGGTTTATCCCAATGATTTAAATAGTAGTATTCTTTGGTCTGACTGGAGAACATCGGTCAGCCAAGCAGTTCCAACTATTTATAGCGGTAATGGCACACTATATTATTACGTTAATGGTGGCTCTGTAATTACTGCTCCCACATCGTTAGTCACAAACCAATGGCAACATATTGCAGTCGAAAGAGTATCAGGAACTACAACTTTATATTTAGATGGAGTAAGCCAAGGAACCTATGCCGACAGCACTAATTACATCGGAGCAAACGCCGCTTTTGGTGGGTACATTATATCTCCAAGCAGTTTTAGAACAAATGGTTATATGTCAAACGCCAGAGTTGTTAATGGTTCCGCAGTATACAATGGAGCATTTACACCTCCAACAGCACCACTGACAAATGTTACAAACACCGCTGTCTTAACTTGCCAATCTAACCAGTTTGTAGACAGTAGTGGTAATTATTCTATTGTTATTACTGACTCCCCAGAAGTCGCTCCATTCTCTCCTTTCCCACAGACTACGGTGTATTCCGCAAGTACGAATGGGGGGAGTGGGTATTTTGATGGGACTGGGGATTACTTAACTTTATCATCAGATATTGTTTTTTCAGGCGCAGTTGATTTTACAGTTGAATGTTGGGTTTATACAACAGCAACCGACGCTTCTGCGTACAATATTATATTTAGCGGTGGCGGTGGTAATGTTCAATTTATTATTGACCCTGCAACTGGAAATATAGGTGCTTACTTAAATGCTTATATGTTCTCCAACACAGGTACAGCAATTAAATTAAACACTTGGCAACACGTTGCTTGGACTAGAAGTCAAGGAACTTCAAGAGGGTTTGTTGACGGTGTGTTAATTGCGTCAGGCTCTCATTCTGCTGCTTTTAATATAGGCACAATAGGAAGATTTTCTGGAGGAGGTTATGAGCAAAATGGGTATATGTCCGATGTTCGGATTATCAAAGGCACTGCACTTTATACTTCAGCCTTCACACCTCCAACAGCACCACTAACAGACGTAACCAATACAGAACTTCTCTGCAACTTTACCAACGCATCCATCCTTGATGCCACTGGCAAGAACGTCCTAGAGACTGTCGGTAATGCCACTATTGACGGTACGACTAAGAAGTACGGCTCAGGTGCGATGAAGTTTGATGGGACTGGGGATGGCTTATCCTCGTCAAACACCACATTATTTGGTTTCGGCGCAGGAGATTTTACAATAGAGACATGGGCTTACCTAACAACTAATGGTGTATTTAATAACATAGTATCTGGGGGAGTTGACTCTAGTAATGGATATCGTCTAGACATAAACACAAGCAACAACCTGAGATTGCTTGCATATATTGGAGGTTCTTGGGGTACAGTAATTACTGGCTCAACAAGTCTTGCGACAGGACAATGGTATCATTTAGCTGTTACTAGAAGTGGTAATGATTTTGATTTATGGGTTGATGGTTCTAGCGATGCAACAACAGTTACAAATTCTGGAACAATTACAGGCCCAACTACAAAAGTTGAAGTAGGGGCGGTAACAACCAACTCATTAAACAGAAGTTTCAACGGCTTTATGGATGACCTTCGCATCACCAAAGGCATCGCACGATACACCGCAAACTTTACAGTCCCAACTAAACATCCAGATTTGGGGACATAAATGAGCTTTGGTTTTGACGCATACGGCATACCGTTCGCTGACTCAGGAACAGGGTCAGGGTCTGCTAGTGCGTCAATTGCATCACTTACGGTTACAGCACCTTCTGTAACGGCATCAGGTAATGCAAATGCATTTCCACAAGGTGAAGTCCTATATGTAGTCGATGACTATGTTGTAGACGGGTATCTGCAAGAGCCGATTGATCTTCCAATATCTGCGCCGATAGTCACAGTTACAGTCAGTCAAAATTCTATTGCTCAAGCGGCAATGGCAACCATTGCTCTAACTCCTGCTGAAGCTAGTGCAACTGGTGCGGCTACTGCGACCTTTGGCGCGTTACTGGTATCTGCTACCGCGCCGACACCAACCGTCACTACAAGCTCAACGGCTAGTGCAAGTGGCGGTACATCGACCATATCTGCACCAGACAGTTCTGGCTCTGGTGGTGGTACTTCAAGCGTTACATCCAACACAATCACAATTAGCGAACCTGCTGCATCTGCTTCTGGTAACGGTACTGCTGACGTTGAAGCACCTGTTGTCTACGTCTTTACACCTGCGCCATACGAATATGCAACTGAGTATCCAAACGCGATACCAAACATAACGATTACTGCACCAGAACCAACATTGGCAGCAGGGCAAGTTGCAAGTCCACTTGGCTCATTAATTCAGATCACGCCGCCATCAGTACAACCGTCCACTGCAAATACTGCAAGCACCACAAGTAATACAGTCAACATTACTGCGCCTTCTGTTACAGCATCTGGCGGAACTGGTGCAATAGCAGTTACGCAAGGTGAATCTGAATACGTTGTCGATGATTACGTTGAAGATGGTTACTTCCTAGAATTCGAAGTTATTGCAATTAGCGCACCTGTTGCTGAAGCGATTACATTTATTGATGCGACCGCTAATGCATCTGTCGGTACGGTTACCGTACAAGACCCTACATCCAGTGCTAATGGCGGCACAGGGGCATCGACTTCTGTATCTAGTAATCAAATTACTGTAAGCGCACCAGAAGCGTCTGTAACGGCAGATTCCCTAATTGCAGTATCTGATATTCAACAGATCGATATCAGCGCACCAAACGTCTCTGAGGCTGTTGCAGAGTTTCCGTTAGCACTAACTGCAATACAGATTACTGCACCGCAAGCAACTGTAACTGGAAGTGCAACAGCAAGTGCATCTGGCGTAACTATCAATGTTCAAATTCCGCAGGTTTACGAGATCGTTGGCGAGTATCCTTTAGCACTGCCGCCTGTATCTATATCTGCACCAGTCGTAACAACGAAAGTTACAGCCAAGCCATCTGGCGTAACAATTACTGTTACAGCCCCAGAAGTAACAGAACTTGTCGATGAATTCCCTCTGGCGTTATCGCCAATTGTTATAAGCGCGCCGGTTGTAAGTACAACAACTGCTGTATTTGTTACTACGACTATCCCTGAAGTAACAATAAGTGAACCAATTGCATCAGCAGGTGTTGCATATCGATCGGCTGATCGTACCTTCCTTGTACAACCAGAATCTAGATCATTTATAATTCAATCTATTAGCCGGACATTTATTGTCCCATTAGAAGATCGTTCACTACGACTCGATACTGCAAATCGCGTTTTTAGAGTGGTTTACGAAAACCGTACCTATGAGGTGAAGAAATGATTGTTGTGACTTATTCCAAAAGCGCAGATGCAAAACTGGACTACACATTTGACTGGTCTAGTTGGTTGGTTAGTTCAGAGATATCCACTAGCTCATGGTCATCTGATACTGGAGTTACTTTGAGTGATGACGGTAGTACGACTGATTCTGCGTTTGTTTATGTATCTGGTGGTACTTCAGGTCAGCAGTACACGATAACAAATACGATTGTAACCAATGACGCAACACCTAAAACTGATACACGATCATTCTTGTTAAAGGTGACAGACTGATGGATAAGCGTACAACAGCATCAGCACACAAACGAATCGATAACATTGAAACTCGATTAGAAGCGCATGAGGCGGTTTGTGGCGAACGCTGGAAAGAAACCATCCTTAGAATCAAGCGGATCGAGGCAGTGATGATCTCTGCTACGGCAGGTATCATAGCTATGTTGGTAGCTGTCCTGATGAGCGTGACCTAGATGTTAGCTGAGATCGGCCTCGCAATCAGCGCAGTTAAAGCGGCAAATGAAGCAATTGGAGCCATCCGAGAAATGTGTTCAAACATACAGGATGTATCCAGTATTGGGGCTATGGGCAAGGATTTAACTAAGCTTGCAGATGCTAAGGAGCAAATACAGGCCGATGCCGCTAAAGGAGACGCTGAAGCGTTCTGGGCATTAGAGGACATTAAATCCAAGGAATCTCAGTTGAAAGATTTAATGGTGTATGGAGGGCGAGCCCACTTATGGGAGGACTACTGCACTTTTATGTCTAACCGTAAGCAAATGCGCGAGAACGAAAAGAAGCGTGAGGAAGCTAAGGCATTGGCTAAAAAGAAAGCCATACAGAATGGATTTTTGTATGTGGCTGTCGGCATTGCTGTTGTCGGTGTGGTGGGCGGGGCCGTGGCCTTTGTCCTTTGGCTTATTTCTATTCGAGGTAAATAAATGACGGAGCTAGAAAAGTATGACAAAAACGGGAATGGCGTTCTCGATCCGGATGAGCTTGCTCTTATTGAACTGGAGGATCGCCGCCGTCAGATGGAAGATGAAGACGCACAACGCGATTCTATACGGAAAATGGCGTGGTTCGCGTTATTTGGCTTATTGTTGTATCCCTCTCTTATTTTTCTATGTGATGTGTTCGGACTTAGTACGGCGGCGGGACTGATCGCTGACATAGCACCAACTTATTTCGCTTCGATAGCGGTCTTGGTATCTGCGTTCTTTGGAGCAAGCGCAATTACTAAGAAAAAAGACAAAGGTAGTTAGCAATGAGCCGCAAGATGTGTGGTTATGTTTATGAACAACATGAGTACCGCACTGACTGCGGAAGCATTTTATTGTTTAGACCTATGGCTAGTTGCGATAAATGTGGTGGAAAACCATACGACAAGGAGTTAGATCGTGTTAAATCTCGTGGCCTCGCTCATACCGTCAGTGACGGGAATACTCGACAAGGTAGTTGAAGATAAAGACCAAAAGGCAAAGTTAGCCCATGAAATTGCAACACTGGCTGAAAAGCAAGCTCATGAAGCGGCTATGGCTCAAGTTGAGGTCAACAAAGCAGAAGCTCAACACAGATCAATCTTTGTCGCGGGATGGCGACCATTCATCGGATGGGTGTGCGGAACCGCGTTGGCGTATCACTTTGTACTTGCTCCATTCATTACTTTTGGAGTTGCGTGGTATGGCGCAGAGATACCTGCGCTCCCTGCGTTCGATATGGACTCGCTGATGACTGTATTGCTTGGAATGCTCGGCCTAGGTGGAATGAGATCATTTGAAAAAACAAAAGGACTTACAAAATGATGAATTTAGAGCAACTGCGTACGGAGCTAGAATACGATGAAGGCTGCAAATATGAAATTTATCTCGATCATTTAGGCTACCCGACATTCGGCATTGGGCATTTAGTTACGGAAGATGACCCGGAGAATGAACAAGAAGTTGGTACACCAGTATCTGAAGATCGAGTTATTGAGGCTTTCGATAAAGACATACAGGTCACTATTGATGAGTGCAAAGCACTATATGACGATTGGGTTGATTTGCCAGAAGAAGCACAGCTAATTATAGCCAATATGATGTTCAACCTTGGTAGACCCCGATTGAGTCAGTTCAAAATGATGAAGGCTTGCATCGATGATCGTGATTGGGAAGGTGCAGCAGATCAGATGATTGACAGTAAATGGTACAGACAGGTGACTAACAGAGCAGATCGTTTAGTTACACGAATGAGGGCTATTGCTACAATGTAACTGAGTCTTCCCTCGGCTCACATTTAGCCCGTAATCCCTATCGGGCTTTTTTTTGCTTTACTTTTACAATTTTTCCTTACAAAATAAACCTTCATTAACAATGGAGCAATGTTATGAAAACAAGTGAAACAACAATCAAAATACAAGCTGCACTTATCAAAGCACAGGGTCAAATGACTGGTGCAGTTAAAGATTCTGCAAACCCATTTTTCAAATCAAATTATGCGGATTTAACGTCTGTCATTAAAGCGATTAAAGAAGCTTGGGCAGAAAACAAGATTGGCTTTTGTCAGTTTCCAATATCAACAGATCAAGGCGTTGGGGTTTTGACTAGGTTAATGCATGACTCTGGTGAATGGATGGAGCATGAGTTTGTTGTTCCTTTGCCGAAATACGATCCACAGTCAGCAGGTTCAGCAATTACATACGCAAGACGATATGCACTACAAGCAATCGCAGGTATTCCTGCTGTTGATGATGACGCAGAGATGGCTATGAATCGTCATGTTGCGGATACACATATTACTGTGACCGAAGCATTGGCACTAAACAAACTGCTTCAAGAAACTAACGCAGATGTTGGAAAGTTCTGTAAAGCGTTTCAGTGCGATAAGCCAGACAACATCATGAAATCCAGATACGAAAACGCCATGTCAACTTTAAAACGTAAGAAGGAGCAACAAAATGGCAAACATGACCAAGAGGCAAAGCCTAGTGGGGAAGGGGGACAGATTCCGGAAAGTAGACCAGAAGAAGTTCTCAATAAACTACGAAAGGATATTCAGTAATGAGCAGTCTGGATCATCTGACGATGGAAGATCGGAAGAATATTCGGGAACTAGCAAGGCAAGTACAAACAGGTGAGTGGTCTGCAACAATAAAAGATATTGCTGAGAAGTTTGAAATATCACGATTTGATGTGATGGGAATTTCTGGCGATTTACTTTATAGGGGGGAAATTCATGCGCCATATAGACGCAGAGCAAGGGACTGAGGGATGGCTAAAAGCCAGACTAGGGTGTCCCAGTGGGTCAGGTTTTAGCAAACTAATTAGGGCAGATGGCAAACCATCATCTTCTGCTGAAACCTACATTAATGAGTTGATTGCTCAAAAGGTAACAGGTGAGATTCCTGAGACTTATGAAAACGAATGGATGATTCGTGGCCGCCAGTTAGAACCTGATGCGAAAGCATTTCTGGAGTTTGAGCGTGGCTTTAGTATTTGTGATGCAGGATTTATAAAACACTCAGAATATGAGTGCGGCATATCGCCTGATGGTCTGGTAAATTTTGACGGTGCAGTGGAAATTAAATGTCCTGCCCCTAGTACGCATATCAAATACTTAAGAGATGGCAAGTTGCCTAGCATTTATAAGCCGCAAGTCATGGGTTATATGTTTGTTATGCCAAAGGTTAAGTGGGTCGATTTTCTAAGTTATCACCCATCGCTGCCGCCATTTTTGATACGAGTAGAACGTGATAGCGAATACATCAAATTACTTGGCGAACAAGTTATTAAGGCTTGCAAAATAATCGAAACAGAATCAAAGAAAATTGAGGTAATGAAATGAATAGTAACGGATCGGTGAAACCAGAGTTTGAAAGAAAAGAATACCCAAAAGATAACGGATGGGGTAAGGCGTGGCGACAGCAACAAAAAACAAATCCTAATGCTCCGGATTTTACTGGCAACGCAGAAATTATGGGCGAACCATTAAAATTTAGTGCATGGATTAGTCAAGATGGAAGTTTGAATTACAAGTTTCGTCCTATGACGGCTGATGAACACACAAAATATTTAGCTAAAAAAGCAGAGCTAAAGGCAAAGCGTGAAACAGAGGCGAGTCAACATACCAATCAGATCAGACAAAATATTGAACCTGTACAGCCTAAGACTCCAATGCCTGATCCGAATATTGACGATGAGATACCGTTTTGAAGAAAAGCCCCCGAAGGGGCTATCTGATAATGGAGCTAATCAGACTTCACAAGTATAAGGCGAAAAGCAATGAAATGTAATTGTGCGTTTTGCATAGCAAATGAGAACAACAAAAAACCAACTCATCGGTTGTGTGAATTAGCAAAAGAAAAAATACGCAAAGACCTTAAAGAGCAGATCAAGAGGAAAGAAGCGTGGCGTAAATATAACGATCAAGCTTTAGCAAAAAAGCATGGGGTCACAACAAGCACCCTGGAATACATGAAGAGGAATATGTCGTGAAAGCAGAACAGTTTCATAAAAAAGATCAAGCGAGACGAAATATGCGGATGGCTGAAATCAAAATGACTATGAATGAGTACAAAGAAGCCAGAGAGTTTTTGAACTTAGCATTGAAAACAGTTAAAGAAATGGAGAAAGAAAATGGCGCAAAATCCACTGACTGAAAAAGAAAAGCGCAAGATAATTTCTTTGCACATTGAGGGAATTCCTTATCACATTATTGCAAAGCAAATCGGACGTTCAACAAAAGCAGTTGAAACTACGGTAAGGACTTACAAGACAGACAGCAGCCCTGCCTTTAAGTTTATGCAATATCTCAGAAAGCCTTGGCCTTATTATGGATGAGTTAAAAAGAACATCTTTGCAAAATCGATCATTCCACAAATATTGTGATCTGCTTGCAAAAGCTTTGGCTGCCGCAGGGCATGAAGATATGCGGACACTTATCAAAGTGCCTATTGCCCCAACCAAAGAACTGGTCAAATACAACATGGTGCATCCAGTGATGAAAGCCATGTTCCCTGACATCGATTCATCTGCTGACCTTTCTACTGTGCAAATGCAAAGTCTTTATGAACAGATGAACTTATTTACATCTGAGCGTTTAGGTGTAAGTGTTGATTGGCCGCATGAAGAAAAAATGGAGCAAAACTAATGAAACATGAAACCCCTATGTATTTTCTAAAATCTACAAAATTGGAAGACTACAATGACCATGACGATCAAAACTGTGTTGGAGTTTTACAGTTCAGAATTTATGAAGATGAAAACGGAATTTATTCTTTGCATGATTTCATGTGGGATGCCACCAAAAAAGTTGATCCGATTATGCGTGAAATGCAAATGTTATCTGAAGTCTTACATAATGTATCACAGTCGATGGTATATGCAGTCGATCCAGATTTTGTTGAATTAGATGATACAGAAAACTCGACGTTGCAGTAATTGCCGCAAGAAAGTCCCTGCTAATTCGATCTATCAATCAAATCTCAGGGCTTTCTGTTCGCAAGACTGCCTAATGCAGTACGTTAGGTCACCTAAAGGCGAGAAAGGCCGACACAAGGCAATACAAAGCGATCTACGACAACGCAAAGCCAAACTAAAGACAAAAAGCCAGTGGATGAAAGAAGCACAAGCAGCATTCAACGCTTATGTCAGAGCGAGAGATCGGAAAGCAAATCGAAAATGCATTAGTTGTGACAAGTATTTGAATTATGACAAAACAGGCGGTGAGGTTGATGCAGGTCATTATTTAAGCAGAGGTTCCGCCGCAGGTCATTTTTTGAAATTCCATCTTTGGAACTGTCACGCACAATGCGTTACCTGCAACCGTTATAAGCAAGGCGAGTCATCAGGTTATCGAGTTGGGTTAATTTGGCGTATCGGTCACGAAAAAGTTGAGTGGTTAGAAAACCATGACCATCAAGTTGAGTATTCCTTGGAATATCTAAAACGGATCAAAAAAATTTTTACGAAAAAACATAAAAAAATAGTTGACAGGTTTAGGGATAAATCATAATATCTGTTTTGTGGATAACTAATGGAGACACGAAATGACAAACACAAACTTAAAATCTGGCGATTCAGTAAACTGGTTAGTAATGGGTCAAATTGCTTTACGCGGCTTGGTAATTGATCGCATCACAATCGATCAAAAGTCTGCATGGGTAACTCTTCCAGATTCAGATGAAGAGATGATCGTTAAAGTTCAAAACTTGGAGGCGGCGTAAGCCGCTTCTCTCTGGAGGAATCGATATGGAATGCAAAACGAATTACAAAAGCTACCCATACCGAGTGATGGTAAAAATCCCAAGAGTTTTTTGGGAGGATTGCAGGAACTGCGATTGCGATGTTGGTGAGGAGCAACATGGCACGAAGCGTCATGTTTGGGTGTATGGGTTTGGAGATCAGTTTGAAAAGTTGATCGATAGGGCTCAGATGTATGCCGACATACGCAACGGTTACTGGGAATCGTGCAGAGGACTTGTTCTGTCCGCACAAGCAACATTGAAAGCAATTAAAGAGGCCGCGTAAGCGGCCCTAAGAGCGAGCAATGCAAAACTTAAACATGAGTTTCGCGGTGATACGCGATGACAATGAGTTCTGGGTAACTTATGAGATGGAATGTATCAGCCATCATCGAGCTACCCTGACAGAGCCTTCAGAAAGCGTGTACAAATTTGTAGAAGGGTCGGCATCACCAATCTGTCTTGATGAGACTGTTAGCTGCCCTATCGACTACGATGAGGCGCAAGAGCTATCTGAAGAACACGCAAAGAAGCATGAGGTACAAGTCGGATGACTAAGTTAATCGAATGGAGTTGTTCTGATTGTGGTGATGTATTTGCCACTGACGAACTGGTTTACTTACACTGTCCTGAGTGTGGTAGCTATAAGTTGTTTGAAACAAACCAACCTGAGTCGCAAGGAGAATCACATGACACCGCAAGCGCATGAAGTTCTAACCTATCTGAAGCAACACAGAACCATCGAGCCTAAAGAGGCTTGGACAAAATTAGGTGTCTATCGTTTGGCTGCACGAATTAAAGAAATGCGAGATGCAGGTCATGTCATTGAGACTATTCGGGTTTACCAAAACGAAAAGACTTATTACGGAAAGTATATTTACAAGGGTCAAAAACAAGGGTAGATTAAAAATAGTTCCGGACGGGGTGTGGAAAGCCCCTAGCAGACCGGACTGAAGACAGTGACAATAAACCCTGACCGCACTCCGGAACATGGGTAAAGTGTACCAAACTCAATTGATACATTCCATACTTGTCCATTTCAGTCTATCCCCGTCCGTTTAAGTTCTCTCATTGTGGAACAGAACAATAAAGCAAGTAAGACATACCTAACCTTTGAGGACGGGAATAAACAGCGTTAAAGGTAACTAGAAATAGTGGGCAGGTGTTATGAGCCTGATGGATTGCCGCCATAGAAATCATTGCTGATGAATTGGTATGTTGGGACATGGAGTGGTTTATGTGGGTTACCTAATAGTCCTCTAATGACCCCTTTTGTTTAAAATAAATGGAGAATAATATGGACTACATGGTGTTTTTTATCTTTGCTTTGATCTTTGGATTGTTCTTTGGGTTTAACGCAGTTCTAGCTTACTTTGCAGATCATCTACCATCTTGGATGCTTCCAAAGGGGTACTACGATGACAATGCCTAAGCACCCTACTTGCCCTAATTGCGGAGAAAATGTTTTAAGAGAGCATCTCAACAAAGGTGACGAGGTATGTCGCTTCTGCGGCCCTACACGCGATCTTGATACATACGGTGAGTTAGAGAAAGAACGGTTTAATCAGTGGTATGCAGAATATGAAGAATCTCGAAAAGTATAAAAAAATGCTAAAAAATTACATGGTGGCTTATGTTTACATCGAGGAAGATGGCGTGAATCAAGAGATTGCGTTCATGTTGGATGAAACTAGAATTGATTGCATGATACGGAACATAGAAACAGGAATTTTTGAAATTCAGACTGAGGGTATGCAACTCAAAGCACATAGAGTTGTCATTTGTGATACCTTTTCTGATGCCTGTCATGAGACTCTAAACTCGGGCATGAAAGACCCATCACTACAAGTTGCTTTCCAAATACGAGAATTTGAATAGATTAAAATGACATATTTCTCAGACCCGATGGCGGCACTCGATGCTGCCATTGTTTTTTTAAGAGGCAACACAAGACCTCACGCTTTAATTGGGCAAACTCCAAAAGGATTTAGAATTATAGACCCCAGACATAAAAAGCAGCATTACTGCCAAATCGTCGCAAAGGTGTACCGTAAACTTTCGTGATACAATTAGCTTTACTGACTGACAGGTAAACAGGTAGAGCAAAATGGTAGATAAAGGCGGTAGACCTGCCAGGGTACTAAGTGAATTGGAGATTAAACAAGTTGCAACACTTGCTCCAAAATTAACAAAGACCCAACTTGCTGATTTTTTTGGTGTTTCATTCCCTACATGGCAGAAGATAGAGCAAAGACAGCCAGAGGTATCTTTAATCTATAAAAAAGCCAAAGCAGAGAAGATTTCTCAAGTTGTAGATAAGTTATTTGATCTTTGCTTAGAAGGTAATGCCGCTTGTATTATGTTCTTTCTTAAAACACAGGCTCAATGGCGCGAGACTGAAATTCAGACAGCAGACATTCCTAGGCTGCAAGTTGTAGTCAATAACGATGAACCTGACAAAGCCGCAGTCTAAGATTTATCAAGATGAAGCAAGATTTAGAGTTGTTGTCGCAGGACGACGATTTGGAAAAACCTTTTTGTCAACTATTGAGTTACTGACAAAAGCAGTTAGCACTAATAACAGTCATTGTTGGTATGTTGCTCCTACATACAAAGCAGCAAAAGAAATCGCTTGGGATATGTTGATTGGCACTACACCCAGAGAGTACATCGCCAAGACTAATGAAACTTCACTTACACTTAGCTTAATTAACGGATCAATTATCAGCCTTAAAGGTGCTGAAAAGCCAGACAACTTACGAGGCAGATCGCTAGACTTCGTTGTTATGGATGAGTTTGCAGACATGAGGCCAGAAGCTTGGTTTGAAGTTATCAGGCCATCGCTATCTGATAGAATGGGTTCATGTTTATTTATTGGCACACCTAAAGGAAGGAACCACTTTTATGACCTCTGGACAAAAGGCACAGACAAAGACCAAGAATGGTCAGCGTACCAGTACACCACAATCCAAGGCGCTCAAGTCGCAGCCGAAGAAATCGAAAGCGCAAAGCGTGACCTCGACGAAAGAACCTTTAATCAAGAATACAACGCTCAGTTCGTCAACTACGCAGGAATCATCTACTACAATTTCGACAGAGCAGAAAGCATTGCAAGATGCCACGATGACGATTCAATGCTCCACATCGGGATGGACTTTAACCTTGACCCAATGTCGGCAGTGGTTGCAATCCGTGAAGGATCGACTCTTAAAGTTATGGACGAAATCGTAATTTATGGATCGAACACTGACGAGATAGTTGATGAGATCAAGACGCGCTACCCGAATAGGCCGATCACGGTTTACCCAGACCCCGCATCTCGACAAAGAAAAACAAGCGCAGGTGGAAGAACAGACCTTTCAATCTTGCAGAACGCAGGGTTCGCAGTCAAAGTCAGAGATAAGCACTCAGCCATCAGAGATAGAGTCAACTCAGTTAACGCCAGACTTAAATCAGCAGACGGAAAAAGACACTTAATGATCGATCCGAAATGCAAACAGGTCATTAGGTCTTTAGAAAGACAGACATACAAAGAAGGCACAAGTCAGCCAGACAAAGATAGCGGGTACGATCACATGAATGATGCTCTCGGTTACCTTGTGGACTTCCTATACCCAATTAAGAGACAATATGATATACCGCAACCGATCAGGTGGACGTAACTGTGTCGCAAGAAATTACCTATACCCATCCAGACTATGATGACTACCAAGATCAATGGGAGTTTCACCTACGTTCATATTTAGGTGGCGAGCATTACAAAGATGGGCAGTACCTCGTTCAATATCTTAACGAAGATAAAAACGAATACTCAAGACGCATTGATTTAACTCCGATAGATAACCATTGCGCTAATGTTGTTCATATTTACTCATCTTTTTTATGGCGCAATCCTCCAACACGCACATACAACTCATTAGATGGGT
>Ga0222715_10003424_pt1 | contig 14146 bp, 17 predicted proteins | sample C33_9DmetaG_FD_165056 | JGI IMG/M metagenome (GOLD analysis project Ga0222715, IMG submission 165056) | Estuarine water microbial communities from San Francisco Bay, California, United States - C33_9D | ecosystem: Environmental > Aquatic > Marine > Unclassified | place: USA: California...
TATACTCAGAGGATGAAATTGAGCAACTAGAGAGGGTCATCCGTCATAATAGAGATTATTTATTTGTATATGCAGGCCTTCAGCAGCTAGTAGATAAGTATCTACTCAAAGACCGAACTACTAGTAAAATTTACGAAACTCCTCAATATATGTATATGCTCATATCTATGATTCTTAATAGTAATGAGAAAGAAAATAGACTTAAAGCTGTTAAGAGTTTCTATAATGATATAAGTTCTTTTGAAATTTCGTTACCTACCCCTATCATGTGCGGGGTTAGGACTCCATCCCGCCAATATAGTTCTTGTACGTTGATTGATGTAGGGGATAGTCTCCCATCTATATTTCATTCCAACACTGCTGTAGGTTATTATACAGCTAATAGAGCAGGTATTGGTTTGAACTTCGGACGTGTCCGTGGGGTAGGTTCGAAAATAAGAAATGGTGAAGTTGTTCATACTGGAGTTATTCCTTTCCTCAAGATGTTTGAGAGTACTACTAAGTGTTGTACTCAAAACGGAGTGAGAGGGGGCTCCAGTACAACTCACTTTCCTTTTTGGCATAAAGAGATTGAAGAGATATTAGTATTAAAAAATAATAGAGGTACAGATGATAATAGAGTTCGTAAGATGGATTATTCTATTCAGTTTAATCGATTGTTCTATAAGAGGTTTGTACAAGATGAGAAGATAACAGTTTTCTCTCCTCATGAAGTACCAGACTTATATGATGCCTTTTATTCCGACACTGATGAGTTTATTGCATTATATGAAAAATATGAACGTAGTCGTAGTATATTCAAGAGAGATATACCCGCACGTAAACTTTTTATGCACTTCTGTCAAGAGCGTATAGAAACAGGTCGTATGTATGTTATGAATATAGATAATACTAATGAACATAGTTCATTTAATGATCCCATCTATATGTCTAACTTGTGTCAAGAAATAACTCTACCAACTACTCCTATATCACATATAGATAGTGAAGAAGATGGTGAGATTGCTTTATGTATATTATCAGCTATTAATGTAGGAGCTATAAGAAAGTTAAATGATCTTGAGAGTATATCATATAACATCGTTAAGTCTTTAGATTATATTATTGATAATCAATATTACCCCGTTAACGCCTCTAAAAAGATGCTTAAGAGAAGAAGTATAGGAGTAGGTGTTACGAATCTTGCATACTATTTAGCTAAGAATGGATTTTCTTATGAAGATAAGGGAGCTATTAGTTTGGTTGACGAGTTAGCAGAGAACATACAATACTACTTACTTAAGGCTTCAGTACGTTTAGCTAAAGAGAGAGGTAAGTGCGAATGGTTTGAACATACAAAATATAGTAAAGGTATTTTACCTATCGATACATACGCTAAAGAGGTAGATAATATATGTAAACGCAAACTAACTCATAACTGGGACGAACTTAGAGCTGAGATTAAAGAGCATGGTTTGAGAAATAGTACATTGACAGCTTTAATGCCCTGTGAGAGCTCTTCTTTAGTTACCAACTCTACTAATGGTATTGAACCACCAAGAAGCTTAGTTACTATTAAGAAGTCTAAACAGGGTTTAATACCTCAAGTAGTGCCTGAGATCGCTAAACTAAAAAATAAATATACTCTCGCTTATGATATGAAGACTAATTTTGGATATATTAATATATGCGCTGTCTTACAGAAATATTTCGATCAAGCGATATCTGCTAATCATTATTATAACTTTGCGAAATACGAAGAAGGTAATTTACCTATGTCTGTTGTAGCTAAGGATATTTTATATTCATATAAAGTTGGCCTGAAAACTCTATACTACGCTAATACAGACGACGGTAAAACCGATACTGTAGAAGAAGATAATGATTGTGCTGGAGGAGCCTGTAAATTATAAATTGCATTTACTTACTATAATACACTATAATACTTAAGATGACTAAACAAATTATTAATATTAAAAATGTTGATACTACGAAAGAGCCTTTGTTTTTCGGTAAGGGATTGAACTTACAACGATATGACAAGCAGCGCTATAAGAAGATTTATGATTTGTTCCTTCAACACCTAAGTTTCTTTTGGCGACCCGAAGAAGTTAGTTTAGAGAAGGAACGCGCAGATTACGAAAAACTAACTGATCATCAAAAATTTATTTTTACAAAAAATTTAGGTTATCAGATTTTATTAGACTCAATTCAGTCGCGTGGTATTAGTCATTTACTGACAGATTGTAGTAACCCTGAACTAGAAGCATTTGCTAAAACGTGGGAGTTCTTCGAGACCTTACATAGCTATTCATATACATATATTATTAAAAATGTATATCCTAATCCTTCAGATGTTTTTGATAATATTTTATCCGACCCTGAAATTATTAAACGTACAACATCAGTTACGAAATACTATGATGATTTGATTAATGGACTGCCTGATGATAATATTAAAGATAAGAAGAAAAAACTATATCTTACTTTAGTTAGTATTAATATTTTAGAGGGTATTAGATTTTATGTATCATTTGCTTGCTCTTATTGTTTTGCACAAAACAAAACTATGGAGGGTAATGCTAAAATTATATCTCTTATTAATAGAGACGAGAACTTACATTTAGCTTTCACTCAAAATATACTCAAGTATCTCAAGAATGAAGACTCAGAAGGATTTACAAAGATAGTAGAAGAATGTAAAGATATTGTTAGTAAGATGTTCAAGGATGCAGCAGAAGAAGAAATGGACTGGGCAAGATATCTATTTAAAGATGGATCTATGCTTGGCTTAAATGATGAAATTCTTATTCAGTATATGAAGCATTTATGTAACAAGCGATCCAAGGCTGTAGGTATTGGTAATATATTTGAGGAAACACCCAATCCTATTCTTTGGATTAAGAACTGGACGGAATCTAAGCATGTTCAAGTAGCTCCTCAGGAGACACAAATAGAAACTTATAAAGTAGGTTCATTCAAGCAAGATACATCTGATACAGATTTCTCTGACTTTAGTTTTTAATTTTACTAAGATCTATTTCAGGTAATGGTTTTTCAATCCTAAGCTTACTTAATGCTTCGTTTTGAATAACGAGTTTATTACCACTTACTATTTTATTGTCGACCACATTGTATACGAAAAAGACTGTTTTAAGTAAACCTACTCTGATTATACGACCTGGTCGACCATCTACAAATACCACATCATCTGTATTATAATCACCACCACAGAATACAGCTAATGAAGCAGCTAAACTCTTGATAGTAGATTGAAACATTATACCAACAAAACCAATAATAAACATCCAACCGTATTCACCTATCAAATGCTCTACAGTATTTTTTATTTCTACGGTTTCCTCCATATTAATATTTAATATTATTAAATGATACTTTAATTTTTAAAAAAAAGATTCGGTATGAATAAATATTTACGTGTCATTAGTAGAAGGATATCTATACCTTATAACCAACAGTGCCTGGCCAGGTTGGATAAAGGTAGGTACAACGAAAAATATTAAACACCGAGTTAGGTCATATCAGACTGGTTCCCCCTTCAGAGATTATCAAGTAGTATACTCCGTCAAACACCCTGATTACCTCTTAGCAGAGAAGAAGATACGTCAACAGATGGAATATTTCGCATCTGATATTCGTAATGAATGGTTTAAGGTAGATTTACAAATCGCTAAAGATAGACTTGTAGAGCAGCTAGATAACTACTTCTACGGAGAGTGTGATCAAAGTCAAAAATATAATAATTATAAATACGAAAAGCAAGTAGAACTTGTTTAATTATATTTACAATGTTTTTTACCTGTTAGGTAAGGTCTTTTACATTTAGTACCTTTGACATGTACTCTGCCACATCTTCCGCAACATGTTGCTTTAGTTTGTTTTTCAATAATTTTATATAATTCGTTAAATTTCATATCAGCAATGGTAGTTTATAAACCTTTGTGCAGCTTTCGCTGTATTGTTACCCTTGTTCTTTTGTTTTGATTTTAAGGTTTTTGCTTTAGAACAAGTTATTTTTCCTTTTATTTGTTTTTTAAGTATACCTGGTCGGACTGGATCGTGTACTCCTTCTTTCGCAGATATTTTTTTAGCTTGTTTCTTCATCTGCTTTCTATATTTAGGGTCATTTTTCCACTTACTAGATGGGTTTCCCTTCTTTTTCCTTATATTATACCATAGTCCTTTATTTTCTTCAGATATAATATTACTATATAATTTATCAAATTCATTAGTCACCTAATTATTTATTAGTAAAATGCTAAAAGTATAATAAATAATTATATGTCAGCATATGATACTAATGATTTACATGATATAGGATCTTTATTAGATAAAGTCAATAAACAAAAAATACTAACTCCGCAAGATATATCCAATCAAGTACGTAAATATATAAATGTACAAGAGGAAGAAAAGAATAATAAAGTCGTAAAAGAGGCCTTAGATTCTGTAGGTAAAGAAGATGGGGATATAGATAATGACGGTGACAAGGATAAAACAGACAAATATCTTCTTAAAAAACGCAAAGCAATATCTAAAGCATTAAAAGAAGCCGGAATTACTATATCTGAATATGCTGATTATTATAACGACAAACTTGAATATATTGTAGAACCGCATTATAAGCTTCATGCAGTTGATGTTGATGAGGACAGGGGAGAAATAGACATTGAGTTTACATATAATAAGACTGGAGATACATATGCAATTAGTTATGACCACAATAGCGGTAATATGGATGTAGGTATTTCTAGTGGTAATGATAAAACGTATAAGAATGTTCCTGAGGATGACTTCCGTAAGAGTGATTATCATGATACTGTTTATCGAGCTCTAGAGCTCGAGATCGATAACTTAAGTAGGTTCATTAATGAAGTACCAGATGATCGAGATTATGAAGATGATGAGCGTTTCGGTCGCATGGGGTATGGTAAAGATCAAGCAAACTAAAACATTATGAGTAAAACAGAGAAACTAATTAGTAAAATATTCGAAGGGTGTACTGCATGTCATGGAGATGATCAACCCACTCATGAGGAAGAGCAGTCGCGAATGGCGATGAGTGATTTACGTAACATTGCTGAAAATGTAACAGAGCTTCAGAGTCTCGTTGATGAGAACTTCCCTTTAGAAGATTGGGCAGAAGCTAAAATTACAAAAGCAGCTGATTATGTTCGCTCTGTTTTACAGTATATAAAGTATGAGGTAGATCGAGAAGGAGAACCTGACGAAAAAGAACATACTAAAATATATATTGCTACTGATCCACGCACATTAGGTTTATAGTATGAGTAAAATACGTAATTTTTTAAAATTCTTCGAGGGTAGAACTTATTATAATAAAACTCTTCATCCTAATTTTTGGGATGGGGAAGCTTTTGATGAGTCAATTAGAATGGCAATTGTTAAGATTGTTAGTGATTTTTTAAAAGAGGATGAACATATAGATGAAGATATCATTGAAGATATACAACTAACTGGTTCTATAGCTAATTATAACTACTCAGAAAAATCTGATCTTGACATCCATATACTATTAGACTTTGCTGATATTAACAAGGATGAAGATCTAGTTAAAAGGGCTTTAGACGGTAAGCGCTTTATTTGGAACATAAAGCATGATATAAATCTCAATGGACATGAAGTTGAGTTATATTTTCAAGATATTCACGAACCACATACAGCATCTGGTTTATTCAGTATACAAGATAATAAATGGATTAAAAAACCTGTTTATGATAAACCTGAAATAGATCATAGAGATGTTGTACGTAAGTCTGAAGAATACAAAAAAGAAATAAGATCATTGAGTGAGATAATTGCTGATTTAAGTGATGAGAAAGAACTTGCATTAGTTAATAAAAGAGCTAAAAATCTTAAGAAACGTATTATGAAGATGCGTAGAGATGGTTTATCTAGTAAGGGAGAGTTTTCTGTAGAGAATTTAGCTTTTAAAAATTTAAGAGACTCAGACTATATTGGCAAATTAAACGATATAATTATAAGATCATACGATCATATGTTTAATAAAGAGATATTAGGTGAAAAGGATTTAAGTACATGGCTGAAAGAAAGATGGTGCAATCGATGAAAACATTTAAACATTTTTTTGAAGAACAAGAGTCTGATTTAAAAGCCTCTTTAATTAATCAAATTTCGTCTCTCGACGAAACAGATCCTAATACTGTTAAAATTATCAGAAGTATAGAGCAGTTTTTGTCTGATCAACAGGTTGGTGGTCGCTTAGCAGCTTACAATAAACGTTTAGGAGATATAGCAGACGATGATTTGAATAAAACTGTTATTAACTTACTAGCTAAAAAAATAGCTAGTTTAGATTTACAGCCAGATGAAAGAACATTTTTATTTGACTCTTGGTCAAACGACACACTTTTAAATGTTGATAAATTAAACACTCCTGGATTGTATACCTCTGGTGATTTATATAACGGTTATAATGAACATGAAGGTATACGAGAATTAATAGATGATCTTTTGGTTGTTGACCAATACGGGCAAGGAAAGGGGGAATTCGCGTTAGTAGTTACAAGTAAGCAATTATCTCCTGCATCTAAAGGTGATGTTGATTATAAGGGAGTCGGCATGTTAGAAGTTAAAACAACACACGGGGGCGCTCCTCGTTTTGAAGATGATGATACCCAACGCGCATTAGAGCAATCTGGTTATAATCAAATTAGAGACACATTCGTTAAAACATATAAAAACGAGATTATTAGCTTAGGGCTTCCAGTTCCCCCTAAAACAGGATATAACTTAAAACAAATATCTGATATTTATAATGCCGTACAAGATAAGAAAGCCTTTGTTGTTGAATTAACAAAAATAGGTGAAGCATTATTCCCGGGTAAGAGTAAACCTATTATTGATGCTATAATTTCCGGTGATTTAAACTCTGCAAAAGGCCATTACGCGAATGCTAATGTACAACACTATTTAGATTTGAAACGAGATTTGGAAAATTTAGCTGCGGTTGTCCAGATCGATTTACGACGATCACCAGCTACTTTTGTTGTATATAAGAATATAGCTGATTTACAAAAAGTAGGAGCTTATTTACACTCCGGTACTGCTTATATGGTTGGTTTTGTAAAGAGATCTTATTATCCTCAAATTCAAGTTAAAGTAAAATAATTAATGAACGCAATCGGATTATATGATACAATGGTGATGGGTTATAGGGTTAAAGTACAACCTTATAAGATAATTACCACATACGACAGGACCAATAACGAGCTTTAGTTTTAGGTCCTGGGTTATCACAATTATGTCTAGCTCTGAATGACTTACGTCGTTCGGGGTTAGACTTTTTTATCCGCATCGTTTTTTCGCCTCTACGCTTGGCGCTTGTACCGCCGTGCCCGAAGTTTACTTTTCTAACATTTCCAGTCTTAGGGTCTTTTACATAGACTTTGAACTTTTTGACATCACCTCTCATGGGTTTATTCAATTTGACCTTGCGACCTCTATACTCTGCTTCTTCGAAAACATCTTCATCTATAATTTCAAACTTAAGAGTACCGAGATATTCTTCTTTTTGATAAACAGGTACTGTAATATTTTCGTAGAAATCTTTAAAGCTTAGCATATAATTATTTATTATGGATGATTCATTTTATGACATTTTTGTTTTTGGTTTCAGAGTACAAATCATGCGTAATGTATTTATAATCTATGATGACAATAAATGTATAGAGGATCAAACAATACCTGATAAGATTATAAAATATTGTATAAATGAGGGCCTATGTGATGAGAGTGCATCTCATAATATATACGATTTTAAGGTCGAGATAATGCGTAAAAGGATATAAATAATAATATATGATACTTTTTGAGCAATACTTCAAGCTTTATGAAGAAGCAGGCCCTAACAAGCATTTAACTCATTTAGAAGAGCTTGTACTTACTAATAAGAGAGAAGGAGCTCAAAGGGCTATTAGTTATCTAAGTTCTCTCTCTGAGATTTTAGATAGTAACACTGATAAGGCAGTTAATGCAACAGTTAAGTATGATGGAGCTCCTGCTGTTGTCGTTGGTAGAGATTTAGACGGTAAATTTTTTGTTGGTAGTAAATCTGTATTCAATGCTGAGCCAAAAATGAATTACAGTATTAAGGATATAAAAACAAATCATGCTGCAGCTGCTGGATTAATTGATAAGCTAGTACAAACATTTGTACATTTTAAGGATTCTAATTTCAGTGGTGTATATCAGGGAGACTTTTTATTCGATAATGAGATAAAAGATATTACTACTATTGACGGGGAAGAGCATGTTACGTTCAAACCAAATACAATTGTATACGCAGTACCTGTAAATAGTAAAGAGGGTCAGGATATTTTAAACTCTAACATAGGAGTTGTATTTCATACAGAATATGAAATGCAGAAAGACGAAGAAGGCAAGATAAGATTTAATACGAAAAAATTTGGAGTTGATGTAAGCGCTCTAGATCCTGGCCCTAAAGTTTATGTTAAAGATGCATATTTTGAAAACGATTCTGGTTATATAACTTTAACGGACGAAGAAACTACCTTAGTTAATAATTTAATATCTAAGTCATCTGAATTAGTAGAAGAAATTAATTTTGATAGTATTGATGATCGTATTTACTTAGGTTTGAATACATATATTAATACAGAAATAAGACAAGGAGAATTTCTTAAAGATATTGATGTATCATTTCAGCAGTTTGTAGAATGGGTTGAAGGTAGACTAGATCGCAAAATTGATTCTCTTAAGAGTGAGAAAGGTAAAGCTAAAGCAACAGAAGCAAAAGCGCAGATGTTGAGCTTAGTAGAAGCTGGTAAACAAGATATTGTAAACATTCTTAGGCTACAGATATTAATTAAGCAAGGTAAAGATATATTTATACAAAAGTATAATAATATTATGAAAGGGGTAAGTATGAAGCATTATTTATTTAATGCTGACGGAGATCTTGTTGTTACAGAGCCTGAGGGTTATGTTGCTATAGACCAAACAGGAAACGCGATTAAGTTTGTTGATAGACTTGAATTTAGCAAAGCTAATTTTGCAATTAGCTCGGATCAAAAGTTCAAAAAATAGTTGTTTCCTAAAATGCCAATGTAAATATTATATATGGCATCTAAGAAACCCAAGAAAAGATATTCACTATATCGTCAAGGAGTAACTGACGCTATAGATCATTTAGATATTCTCATACCTGATGCTTTTGGTAGCGATCCCCGAGCTAGTAGATATGAAATAGAAGAGAAAATTAAGTATATTCAAAATAAACTTAAAGAGTTAATTGTATGAAGTTTATTTTTTGTTTTTATGATTTAAATTATACTCCTGAATTTCTTAAATCTTGGGTTAACCTATCCACCATACTCAACAAGAATAAAATACCATATAACATCTCTACTGGAGATAGCTGTAATGCATTTTACGCTAAACAAAAAGCTCTCAAGGGTAATGTATTACATGGAAGTAATCAAAAACCATTCCAAGGCCAATATAATTATGAATATATAGTTTTTTTGAGTGGTAATATTTTATTTAATAATAATAATTTTATTAAATTATATAATAATATATACTCTAATGATTTAAATTTTTTATCTGCTAAGGTAGAAAATAGATATAAATTAACAAATAAAAAACAGAATGAATTTGAATTAGCTGAATATCTAGACTTTGATATGGTCATAATAAAATATGGTGTTATAGAAAAGTTAACATACCCGTGGTTCAGACCATGGAATCCTCAGAACAAACAAGAGCAAGCATTCACGGATATTGATTTCTGTAAACGCATACAAAAAGAAGCTAATGTTAACTTATTGATAGACCCAGGTGTAAACGTTAAACGGAAAGATATTGTTTATGTATAATGTTATGATATGTATGCCAGGTACGAGCTTTAGTAGTAAGACGATAACCTGTATAAGTAATCTATTAAAATATTTTCACAATAAGGGTATACAATATAAATTTAGCTCTACCTTTTCAAGAAACATATATGAAACTAGAAATATGTGTTTACTAGGAGACCCCTCTAAGGGGGAAGATCAACTACCATTCGATGGAGCTGATTACACTCATATTTTGTGGATAGATGATGATGTTCTTTTTAATATAAAAGATATTGAGAGGTTATTTAAAGCAGATAAAGATATAGTCTCTGGTCTTTATCTAATGGCTTCTGGTGATAATTATGCGGTTGTTGAGACATGGGATGAAGAGTTTTTTGCTCGTAATGGTTACTTTCATTTTTTATCTAAAGAAGATTTAAAAAAAAGAGATTCTATTTTTAAGGCCTCTTATGTTGGTTTTGGTTTTATTCTGATTAAAAAAGGAATATTCGAGCAACTTAAATACCCTTGGTTTGATGCTAGGTATATAAAAATAAAATCATGTGATGATTTTTGTATGGAGGACGTATCTTTTTGTCTTAAATGTAAGGATAATAATATACCTATATATGTTGATCCTCAGATTAAAGTTATTCACTGTAAGACTGCATATTTAAAATGAATGATCATTGGTCAGAAAATTATTGGGATAATTATATAAGGAGAAAATTCTCAAATAACGGTAGTTTTAGAAATTTAACTATAACTGAATTATGTAAGGTATATGATTACCCGAGAAGTATATTTTGTGGTCATACTGATAATGACTACATAGTAAAGGTGTCTTACTGGGTTGAGGGAGATAAAATATACCTAGGGATTGGTTATGGTGAGACATATTATGAAGCAGATGATATTAATTCATATCAGTTATTTTTAAATGATATAAATGATGAGATTATAATAGATATATTAAAAGAAGAATTTAAGTGGAATATTGTAAATTATTTTAGTTTTTGCGAGTAGTTGTAAATAAATATTTATAATATGGCAACTAATACTGACTTTCGCGTTAAAAATGGTTTATATGTAGGAGAGAATATAAACGCCCTTCGAGGAAGTGTTTCTGCATCAACATATTACGGTAAATTATTTAATATATCTTCTTCAGGAGCTTTAGGATCAGGTAGTACTGATCCTCTTAGTGGTCAGAATACTCTTAATTTTGAAGCTGTATCTGGAGTTAAAATTGCGGTCTCTGATAATAACTTACAATTCAGTCTAAGTTTATCTAATAGTTTTGAGATTGATAATAATAATATAGACTTAACTGATACTGGTGTTAGTGTAGGTACATATGGCTCTCAGACTACAATCCCTAATATTACTATTGACTCTCAGGGCAGAGTTACATCAGCATCAGAAACCGCAGTTGCTACGACACTTAATACTGAGGCTGGAACTGGTTTAGGTGATGTTGATTTATTATCTGAGCGTCTAAGAATACTGGGTACATCTAGTGAAATCACTACAGTCGCCTCTGACAATACTGTTACTATAGGTTTACCAGATAATATTAGTATTAGTGGTAATATAGAAATAGGTGGTGGTTATAACTCCTCCGGTATAACTATAACAAATACAGGGGACTTAAGCGCTTATGGTGGAGTATATGCAGATTCTTTCTTTTCAAAGGCTGCTGGTAATACTATAGATTTTAATGATAATATTGATATTGATGGAGAATTATTAGTATCAGGGCCAATAAGGTCTTTGGGATCATTAACAGTTGATGGTAACGTAGTTATAGGAGATGCCTCAGGGGATATTCTAACAATAAACGCTCAGACAATTAATCTATCTAATATTGCACCAGGTACAGATAACACAGTAGTTGTTACAAATGGTTCTTCATTAGTGACTGATGAAATAGATAGTAGGGTATGGGGATCGACCTTAGTAGACAACGGTGGTTCTGTTGGTACAGTTAATAGATTAGCAAAATGGACTGACGGTGATACAATTGCTGATACTCAAATTAGCGATGATTCCTCTACGGTAATAATAGGAGTTAGTAAATCTAACCCACTTACTGTACATCCTACTTCTACTAGTACATCTATTAAGTTTGCTAATAACACAAGTGGTTATCATTCTACTTGTACTACAGTCTCTCAATCTAACAGCGCTGTAGTTTTATCGTTTCCATCTGCAGATTATAGGTCTGGTAAGGTTATCGTTCAATCTGATATTAATAATAGTCAATATGAAGCAGCTGAGCTTTTAGTGATACATGACGGATCTGATACATATCAGACTGTATATGGTAACGTCACTACTGCAACATCTTTATGTGTTACATATTCTAGCCGTATAAGCGGCAATGATTTACAGATAATTGCTAGTAATGCCTGCAATAGCAGCTCTGCCGATATAATAACATCAATCACTCAACTAACTAATACATAAGTTAAGTTAAACTATTTCCAGGTTTCCCACTGTTTACTGGTCTTTATTTTATAAATATTAGTGTAAGTGGAAAGTGAAACTTAATGGTTACTAATAATTTTTTCGTACATGATGGGCTCAAAGTCAGGGGAGATACGTTATTAAATGGAGATACATATAACGATACTGCTTTATCAAAACTTCACGTAAAGACTGCTGACAATGGAGTAAGTGCCACTCTCGATAATGTCAAGGGGTTAATTATTGAGAATGCAGACACGTCTAATACAACTTACGCGCTAAAACTAGCTACAGGTATAGGTAATATATTTAGTATTACTAATGCAGGTAATTTAGGTATAGGCACTACGGCACCTAGTGCACCGTTAGATGTTGCAGGTACTATTTGCGCTGATAGTGATAGTTGGTTTAATGGAGTTAGAGTCGGCCGCGGAAACAATAACTGTAATACCAATACAGTTGTTGGAAGTTATTCTCTTGACTCAAACACTACAGGGGATTATAATACAGCTAGTGGATATGCTGTTCTAAGGTGCAACACAACAGGAAGGTTTAATGTAGGTTTTGGTGCCTGCTCGCTTTTTAGTAATGAAATAAGTGACAGAAACACTGCTATAGGCTTTAGTTCTCTTTATTACAATACATCAGGAGCAAATAATACAGCTAGTGGTTATCATTCTCTCTATTGCAATATACAAGGCAATAGCAATGCAGCGTATGGATCGTGTTCTCTCTTCTCTAACACGACAGGTGTTAATAATACTGCGACTGGTACTAATTCTCTCTGGGCTAACACGACAGGTAGTTACAATACATCAAATGGTGCTCAATCTCTTTTTTGTAACACAACAGGTAGTAAGAATACTGCTTCTGGTTATCAATCACTTAACAACAATACCACAGCGAGTAATAATACATCATATGGTCATCAATCTCTTTTTTGTAACACAACAGGTACTAGTAATACTGCATCTGGTATATGTTCTTTATATTACAACACAACAGGGTATAATAATGTAGCTAATGGCTCTAATTCGTTATTTTGCAATACTACCGGGTATAATAATACAGCTCAAGGAAATAAATCTCTCTGCAAAAATACAACTGGTTATCATAACACCGCGAGTGGTTATGGAGCAATTCGGTCTAATACAACAGGTTTACGTAATACTGGTATTGGTTACGCGTCTCTTTTTAATAATACAACTGGTCAGTATAACACATCTACTGGTAGTTATTCTCTTTTCAAAAACACTACAGGTATTTATAATACAGGATATGGTTATGAGTCTCTTCGTAACAATACAACTGGTAACTGTAATATATCATTGGGTTATTTTTCTGGTTGTAATATTACTACAGGTGATAAAAACATTACTATCGGTTTAGCTACATGTACTAGTACTAGTGGGGATACTAACTCTATAGTAATTGGCAATAATTTAACAGGTTTAGGTTCGAATACAATTAACATAGGCAATTCTAGTAATACTAAAACAGTATTTGAATACGGTAATGTTGGTATAGGTACTACAGACCCTAATGAAAAGCTCACAGTCTCTGGTAATATTAGTGCAAGCGGTGTAATATATGCTGATGCATTTAATTCTAAGACCGGTGGCACTACAATTGATTTTAATGATGATGTTGATTTAAATGGTAACTTAACCTTTTCTAGTTCAAGTGATATTTTAATACCTGATAATGCAGAAGCTGCTTTGGAGATTAAAGAAGGTAGTGATGTATATCAAAGATTTATAACTACTAATGGTGGTGAGAAAATAGAACTGTATAAGTATACTATTGCGAGTGCAGGGTTTTTCACCAATAGTTTG
>Ga0222715_10003427_pt1 | contig 14140 bp, 5 predicted proteins | sample C33_9DmetaG_FD_165056 | JGI IMG/M metagenome (GOLD analysis project Ga0222715, IMG submission 165056) | Estuarine water microbial communities from San Francisco Bay, California, United States - C33_9D | ecosystem: Environmental > Aquatic > Marine > Unclassified | place: USA: California...
AACTTTAAATGCCCAGTCTTCAAAAAATTCTAAACTTGAGTTTTCTGTATTTGATAAAGCATCAAATAATTTTGCTAAAGAATTTAATGTTCCTTTGTCTTGAATAAATCCTTGATAGAATTTATATTGAGAAACGTCATCATTAATAATATTTTCAAGATATGTACGTTTCTGATATCCAATTAAATGCTGTGCAAGACGTTGCTGTTCACTATCAAAATTATCAGTATCTAAATCATAGAAGTCAGCAAACTGATTTGCTTTGTAATCAAAGTTTGGAATTAATTCGTTAGTTGGTTTATTCTGTAATAAGTACCAATCACTTTCATTAAACACTGTTGAACCAGGAATTTTATACTTTGCACTATAATAACGAGTTTTATAATAAACTACGTCTGCAATTTTATAATCTACATTTTCTTTCCAATTAACAATGTTAACACTATCAAGAGTAAATCCTGGAATGTTTATACTACCATTCCACTCGGTACTACGATAACCAAGCACTCTAATTCTTGCTTGTCTATATCCTGGTGCTGGATTATAAATTGTATCATTAAACACTGTTTTGTTATCAATTAAACAAACGTGTTCTTTTTGTACAAGAGGAAGTTTTACAAAATAAATTCCGTCTGCTGTATTTTTTAATGTTAAACCAAATTCATTTTGACTACTTCTAATAGTGTTTGCAAAATCTTCTTGTAACTTTTGTCCATCGGCTTTTAATAATGTGTAATCATAGAAGTTGTCAAAGATATTATCTACTACTGCATAATCTCTACTAAAGTTTAAATTAATAGCACTCGGAGAAAGTGTTAATAATGCACCATCATTCCAATTTTGTGTAGTCCAGAATAAAAATTCTCTTGCACTTAACTCCCAGTTTTCAATAGTTTCAATATTCTTATTAAAGTTAGTAAAATTAAATCCTTTAGATTCTAAATATTCACCATATCCTAATAGAAAATCAACAACTTCTTGATATGATCTAAATAGTGTTCCGTAGTTTAGTTTACTTGATACTGTTTCAAATGATCTGCGTAGGATAGCATCTTTGCCTCCCTCTATAGGAAGTTCTACAAGTTTAGTAAAATTATCTTGAACAAATGTATCAAACGTTCCTGAAACTTTTACTCTAAAATAATCTTGGCCAAGTCTAACGATTTGATCTTTCTGATAACGCTGACCTGTTTGCCATTCAAGAAACGATTCGCTTACACCGCCAACATTAACTACTGGATCTCTTGCACGTTCAATATGCTTAAAGTAATCAAAGTAAGGTCTTGATTTGTCATACCCTTTAACAATATATCCTGCTGGACGTTTTTCAATAATAACACCACTATAAGATACAGTATCAATTGGTGATGACGTGTTTAAAAATAAACTGTAATTTTCTTCCGGAACAAATACATTACCTTTATTGTTAGGTGTACGAGAATCTAAAATTAGTCTAAATTTATCTTTAGTACTAAATCCACCAATTTTAAATCCAAGTTGTACTTTTATATTCTTAACTTCTTCACTATATTCTTCATTAAGTTTTGTTACATCTGCATTAATGTAATTAAAGATGTAGTTTACAAGTCCAGCAGTTGTAGTTCTAACACTGCTATCTGAAGTATTAGGAAAAATTAAATCTTGTAGTGCAATACGTTTGTTATTTCCGGTGTATACTAAATTACCTGCGGCGTTTCTAATAATGCGTGAACGATCAAAACCAAGACCCATAACTTTTGCAGGCTGATGAATTAACCAAGCATTAATAAATGCAAATGGATACTCCGAACCTCTACGCCATGCTGTTTCGGTTGGTGCTTCATCTCCGAATACAAAATTGTTATTTGTTTGTGGTAAAATTAGTCCTTGTGCATATCCTGATTCGTAAGGACTTAATAATTGTCCTTGTGAATTTACAGGAAGATGATTTAGTAAATTTTTTCTTGCATAATTAGGAAGATATCTAATAGGCTTATTAGGTTCTCTAACTCTACCTTCTTGTAGGTCTTCCCATAGAATTAAATTTTCTTTTGTATATGGCGCCGGGCCGTATGTAGTTTCCCACCAGTCAGGTTTATCAATATACCCCAAAATTACCCAAGGTGTTGTATGAGGGGTGTCTGTTCCTAAGTATTGTTTATAAATTGCTCTCCAGAATCCTGGTAAAGGATTGCCATCTGGATCTGTCATAAAACCATAATTCCATGTAAAAGAATTTGTTCTATCATAAAAACTTGGATCTGTATAATCTGGATCACCTGCAACTGCTAACCATTCAATAAAGTCTGTAATAATAATATCATTTAGATCTTCTCTATCAAACCCTGTATCTCTTGAAGAATGACCAATAAAACTATCTACATCAAAGATATTTTTGTCGTATTTTACTTTAATATTATTGTAAATTCTTTTTTCAATTTCAAGAATAATGCTATCTCTATAATCACCATATGCTTTTATAATACTACCGTCATGACCTTTAATTACTGTTTGAGGTGTTTGATATGTGTCATCTACATACATTGTTGGAATATGTAAAGGCCATAAACCTAATTTAGTAGGAGTAGGCGGAATATATGATGCATCAGTTGATTCATATTCATAAATGTCAACTACAGATCCAACTGATAATGTAACAGCATCAGTTATCTGAATAAAGCCTTCAGTTGTAAAAATATAATCTCTATTGTGTAACAACTGTTCATCATTAACATATACATAAACCGCTTTTGCTGAAACTTGATTTAGGTTAAAAGGATTAGTTAAACTGTAAAATTTATTTCCTTCATCTACAACAGTGAACGAGCGTTTTTTACTTGCTCCACTACCAATCATGTCTGTCCAGTAAAATGCAGTTTGCTTAGATTTTTCAGATTGCCATTTTTTAATTATTTCGTCTACAAGATATCTTGCATTACCATCTACGCCTAAGTTAGAGGCAATTTGCATTACTGATCTTTTAAATTTTGCATATTCCTTTCTTGCAAATTTAAGTGCTTTTACAATATTATAATTTTTATTTGTAATATGATATGACGCAAGTGAAACTGGTCCAGTATGTTGAACAAATTTCGTTCCATATTCTGATAGTTGACCTAAGTTTCTTAAATTACTACTACCTGGGAATTTACCAGAAAACCCATTAATGTTTTCAATAATTGTTGTTACATGATCAGCAACTTCACCATATGTAAAGTCTCCAATGTTTTCGTTTAATGGATTATGCTCAAGGTTGATCGGTAACTCATAATAACCATTATCGTTTTTATCTACTTCACTTGTACAATGTAAAATTACGTTATCATTATTAGTAAGATTATTTGTAAATGTAATATATGCTATTCCATTTTCTCTATTAATTTCCCAATCAGTTCTACGTTCGTTATTAACAAATACCTTAACTTCTAAATTGTTTAAATCGCCGCTTCGGTTATAAACATCTACAGCAAAGTTATTTCTTTGTCCGTCAACAACATATTGTCTAATTACTTTTTGCTTACTATCTGTAACTGCTTTTTTCCAACCACTTACATTTTCATATGTATTTAGATCAGTGTATTTTCGTAAAGTAGCAGTATCAGTTTTTTGAGTGTAATTAACCTGACCTATTTGATATGTAAATTCTTCATTTAATAAATTAAAATTAAAAACAATATCACCACTGTTTTCAATGTTTCTATAACTTAAAGAAAATCCTAATTCTGAGTCAACTGCACCTGTCCCTGGCTTATAAGAAAATAAGTTATTACCTGTAAACGTGTTACTGTTATATGTGTCAAATGATGTATCATTTGCATCATACAAATTAAATTTAGGTGGTTGGTTTGCTTTTAATTTTTCCTGTGCTTTAATCCATTTAGTACCATTATACCAATAAATTTTGCCTTGGTTTTCAATTCCATTTTTTACAAGAACAGTTTCGTTGGCTGTTGGTTCGGTATCATCTTCTTCTTTAAGAGCAATTTGTCTTGTTCCGAGATGATTTATAAATGTAACTTTATAAATTCTACCATTAACACGAAGATCTGGATCTGCTGTAAATAATATACGCTGACCATCAATTAAATCAACACCGTCAACGTTATATCCTATTGAACCTTCAATAGTAGAAAATACATCAATAGTTTTATCATCAATTAAATCAACATTAGATTTAAATTTACTACCAAAGTTATATAATCTTAAACCTCCATCAAATTCAATAATAGGTCTTCTTGCACGTTGTGATTGATCTAAATCAACCTGTGTTCCGTTTGCTGTTGCAACTGCTTCAATTGTATCTCTATGAAACCACCTGTTATGTCGTGACCATTGGTTTCCATCAATTGCCGCTCTGTTAATTGTAATATAATCTTTATCCTTAGGATAGTTTAGTGCTTGGCCAAAAGGTAATTTATCGAAGTTTTCACTATCAAAAGGTACAAACAAATTAGCACTGTACTCTCCAGTAATTTCTAAATCTGTTTTGTTTATTAATTTGATACTTTCACCTACACCTTCAACATACCAAGTTCCTTCTCCGTATTTTGCAGGTGTTACTTGTCCAAGAAATTCTACAACCATTCCGTTTGATAAATCAACGTTAGTTCTTGTAGTGTAAGTTTTCTTTTGTAATATTTCTGTTTCTACATTAATTTCGGTATTCTCTAAGATGTTATACATTAAGATCATACCACTTGTGTTAACATCATTTTTACTAATGTAGAATAATTTGTCTGGTGCATCTAATGGCACTGTAAATTTTAAAGTTCCTTTTTCAACGTATACTGTTGCTGATTCTACACCGTCAGTATAAAGTGTAGAAATGTTATCACCTTCTGTAAATCCTGTAATGCCACCTTCAACTGGTTCTACTATGTATTCACCTGTATCGTAGCCATCGCTATCATAAATTTCTGCTTCAAACTTACCGGGTGCCAACACCCCTTCAACTGTTTCAGTAATAATTGCTTGTCCTGGTGTGAAGGCTCTATTTGTTGCAAATGCGATAGGATGTCCGGGACAATCAATTTCAAATATGTAAGTTTGACCTTTATAAAGTTTTAAAGTAGGATTTTGTGTTAAACCTGTTGGCGTAAACTTATATGCTACATTGTCATCATTTTCCTCCAATGATACTTTAAACGTCGAAACAACCTCTTTGGATTGTCCGTAAATAGGTAATACTTGAGGACCTGTTGGTAACCAATAGTATTCTCTAAAGTTTACAAACTTGTCCCAATCAATATGTGGATTCCATGCATAATATTCTTGTGCATTTATTTTACTATGATCTGGATTATTGTTTCCGAAAGATCTTAGTTGATTAATATAGTCATTGTAGTCTTTGTAAAAAGTTACATTGTCTACATCATCTTTAATAACTAATGCTGGTTCTAATTGATAATCGTCACGTTGCTTTGTAACGTCTTCAATATAATTATCACCAGCAGTAAATGCCTTTGCATTTTTTCTACCATAATAAGAATTAAGTTTTTCAACCACACCTGGTTGAATTAATTGATCAAGTGTGCTTGATAAAAACTTTTTATTAGGTGAGGTTCTAAAATATCGAGGAAGATGACTTAAACTTGTTCTTTTTTCGTTTTCACCATCTGGACTAATAGGAAACTCATTTTGATTGTTATCATTTGCCATTAGTAACTACTTCCTCCAGTGTTAGAACTTGTACTTGTGCTTAATGCACTTGATGTAATGCCTGCGTTTTCAGTGGATGCTGTTGTAACAATAGCGCCACTTGCTTTTAATCTTGATGCTGTTAAAGAATCAATAATTTCAACATCATCAACTGTTGCACTCGAAATAAAGATCTCATCACTTTCGGTTGTAATTTCATATAAACTTCCAAAAACTTTATTAGTTTGTTTTGGTACTAATACAATCGTAGCAATGTCTGGTGCTAATGAATTCATTATAAATGTTGAAAGTTCTGAGAAACTAAACTTGTCACCGAAGTCCCAAAATTCTAAACTAAAGAATTGATTGATTGCTGTTACAATACGTAATTTAATATCATTGTCATTTGTAACTTGTTCTGGATTTTTAACAACTTTAAAAGTTGCTTGTAAATCAGTATCTGCTTTAGCGCCAAACAAAACTTTATATTTTACAGGATGATAAATTACTTCATCACTAATACTTTTAATTTTGTTTATTTCAGAACCGAAGTTTTGAAATAACTGATCTGAACTTGGAGATAAAGGTTTGTTTTCACGAACTCCATTTAGATATTCTCTAAACTGCTTATCATATGTAGATGTTAACAAATATGTATCAATTATATTTGTGCTACTTGGATCTAATCTATTGTTTTCATCTGCACTGTGTACATATTGAAACTTGATTTTATCTCTACCTTTGTATGCTTTATAATTTGTAATTAATGAAAGCATTCCTGTACTTGTACTGTATTGTTTAAAAACATCAGCATCTACAAAATAAAATACAGTGCCGTTTTCAAAAACTGATAATGGACCTGTTGCAGATTCTGTTTCGTATACTTTAATATTTTCTGCTTGAGCATCAACATAATTAAAGTTAGTTGACTGATTATTTGTAATTTCTTCTTTTGCAAATATCCACTTAGTTAATCCGGCTTGATCTGGAGCAACAAAGTTTGTAAAAGAATCAGGATTGTCAATAATTCCATCGGCATCACTATCAAAGAAACTGACTTCAACTTTCTTACTGTTTATATACCCTTCTTCGTCTCTGTACTCTTTAGTAATTTGCCAAGGATAATCAATAGTAAATGGTTGTGTTTGTCCAGGTTGTTTGTTAATAGACAGTAAGTTAATTTTGTCTGTAATAATTTTTCCTGATCTACTATCATAAATCTGATCTGTTTCATCAAAGTAAAATCTTACTTCTTTATCACTTTCAAATACATAACGAACACCCCTGTATGTAATTGTATATTTTTCGCCATCTGTTTCAAACAATAATAACCAACTCGAATCTAAATTCTGATTTGATACATCACCTGATCTACCTGTATTAAATGCATTACCAATACTTAGGTTATTGTTTAAAATAAGTCTCCATTCTCTATCAACAAGACTGTATCTTAGACCAAATGTTTTGTATGCAAAAATTTTATCAATCATTTGTGAAATTACATCTGATGTTAATGCTGTTGCAAACTTTGGTTTAATTTCATTTAGTAATGCTCCAGTTGGAATTATGTCATTAAAAATAATCGGTCCTTGACCATCTTCAAAATTTTCTGTGCCGTCGCTGTTTACTTGTATAACTTTAGTCCAAATAAATGTTGTAGCAAATGGATGGTCTGCTGGGCCTTGCATCAACTTATTAAAATCATTTGTCATAAAATGTTGGCCGGTTGGCGCAACAAATTTAACAAGTGCACCTGGTTCTAAGTAGCGTAATGTACTTCCAGTAAATGTACCTGTTGTTAATTTAATATCAAGTGTATCTGTTAAGTAACCACTTGAGTTATTTGTTTGTTTAGCAACTTGTGTCCAACTTGCTCCTAAGTCTCCTGCAGATGTTTTAGGAAACTCACTTAGATAAAAGTTTCTAATTAGAATATTTCTTAAAATAGGCTGAACTACATTTTCAATACGGCCTTCAACATCTGTACGTGTTACAAATGTAAAGTTTACTTTTTTATCAAAAACTTCTCGATAAATTACACCGTCATCACCAAAGATATTAGTGCTTGAATATTTTCCAGTTGAATCAATTAAATCAAAGTAACGACTAATTCCGCTTGATGTTCTATTAATACTTTTGCTTTTAATAATTTCTTGACTAATTGCTCTCGGTGCTACTTGATAATCTTCACCGGTGATCATTCTATTTTGTGTATAGAAAGTCGAAGGAGCATTTTCTTTAATACTTCTGGAAGTTTCTGTTGCTGATGCATTATCAACTGTATACTTCAATCCACAAGTAATAGTAAGTGTTTCATTTACTCCTGCACGGCTTTGATATGGAACTGTAATTGAAATATTATTCAACTCTTCTGGTTGAATAGAATATTTTCTACCAATTGATTTTCTGTAGTAGACTCTAAATTTTCCTTTAGGTAAATTTCCAAACGTACCATCTGCAAACAATAAACTAACTCGATCTTCGATCCTTGTAAGAACAGTATAAATGTCTCTTTGATTTTTGCTTAAACTATTATAGATAACATTGTTACCTTCAATAGCATCTACTTTTGTCCATAGACTTTCTTCATTACCATTTGCATCTAACTTGTACAACCAAATATCTGAATTATTAATATTTGTTGCATCAATTGCTATTGCTTGGTTCGTTGTTGGATTTGAAACACTAAACACTCCTTGGTCCATTTGACCTTGTCTAAAGTGTAGAAAATATCCTGTGTTAGAACTTCCAGCACCTTTACCATCTTCTCTATATAAAAATGCTAAACTGTTTCCTGGTAATGGAGTTTCTTCATAAATTTTATTTGTTGTAATACCTGCACTGGTAATTTCAAATACTAAGTTTTTTTCGCCTACATTTTTATTAAAACTGTAAATTGGTAAATTTGTATTTGTTGCGTTATAACGATATTGTTCTGTTGTGATTCCATTAATTGTATATTTCTTAACTGGTTTTCCAATAATAGAATTTTCAGGTAATGCAGAATTTAGAATTTTTCTAAACTGCTCTGACCAATCTGGATTACTTGGATCATTCCAAATAATTGTTTGATTGGAAAGATTAACACCGTTGCTATCTACAATTTCTTCTGTAGTTGACACACTCTCAAACTTTAATAGTCCGTTTGCTGTTTGGTTTCTTTTAGGATTGTAAGAAAGTAGTCTTGCTAAACGTAAAACTGATTCTCTGCGTTCGGCAAGTTCTAAGTAATTTTCACGTGCATTTAGGTCAACACGGAAAGCAAGGTTTTGACCTAAATACGCAATTAAATCAATTAATGCAAGGTATTCAGATGATTCAATATAATCATTAAAATCTTCAGGGTAGTTTTCACGCAGATAGTTGATCATTGTTCTACGTAGACTATCAAAGTCATACGACTTAAAGTCTGCGTTTTTGAATGTTTGATATACTCGCTTCCAGTCTTCAGCAAGTAATAATCTATTTTGTCTATCTGTTGTTGACATCTGCTTTCCTTGTTATAAAGTATTTATTTGATTCGATTAACCGAGTACTTAATTCTGTTACGCTACAAAGCCGTTGTTTTGATCAAACTGCAACTTCATTTTTTCAGAGATGTTATATGGTAGGTATTGCAGTTCACATTCTATTTGTATACCGCTTTCATACTGATCAACAATTACTCTATTAGCATTAATACGTGGGTCACTATTAATAATTGTTGTAACATTGTCTGCTATGGCTTCTTTAAGGTTCTCTGTTAAAGGTTCAAATAATACGTCCCAAATAATTGTTCCAAATTCAGGATTTTCTAATTTTTCTCCCTGTCTAATATGAAAATGATTGAGTAAATCTTGTTTGATCAACCCTATATCAAATAGTGTAAAAGATAAGTTATCAGGATTAACTGTACTTAAACCTTTATAAGTCTGTTGAGTTACAATAGGCTTTTGTTTTAAGTTTTCCTTAACCTTAATATTTTTGATTGTATCTTTTTCTAAACTGCTCATATTAATATTTATGCCCTACTAAGCACCGTCTTTCTTAAATGTGTCAGGTATTGAATCAATATCAAAACTTCCTTTAATCTCAACATCGTTAGTTCGGTCAGTTTCCTCAGGCGTATACGCCAACGGCGTCACGTTTTCGTGATGCTCCCACGGCTCGTGCTGTGGCAAGCGTTTGTGTAGAGACGCGGTAGCGGTAGCGGTAGCGCCAGGGACCACGTGAGTGGATAGCGGTGAAACAATAGTTGCTTCTGGGCCGTTCATATGGATTTGCATTGCTGTTTCAAAATGACCTAATCCACTGTTGATATTTGATGTTGTGCCACTTGTAATATTGGTGCTTATACTTGCTAAAGTTTGTATACTTGTCATTGTTTCTAAGTTAATTCCACTTGCTGTTTTTAAGTTGAATGTTCTTCCTGCTTCCATATTGATATCTCTATCAGCAGTAATGTTTAGATCGTTTTCAGTGTGCATACTGATGCTGTCTTTTGAATAAACATCAATTTTACCATTAGCAGTCATTTCAATCCATGAATTTCCGCTTCCATGATCAATACGTATTAAATCTTCTGTGTTATGAAAAAGAATCTGATGTCCTGTACGTGTTCTAATACGCATCAGTTCATTCGCAGGTAAGTCCGGTGAACCTTTTTCTTTTTTACCTACATTTGCATATGCTTTTGCAGTTGTACTTGCAGGACCTTTACGCAAAAATTTATCATCACCGTCGTCCATTACAAAACTTGTTCCACCAAGTCGACCAAACGGAATATCTGCTTGAGTTCCTCTTGTTCCGTATTTTGTTTTTACAAATCCTGGACGCTTATCATATGGGCCTGGAGTTGAAATACCAAATACCATACTTGGAACTTCTCGTCTTGCACTGGAAGATGTTAATCCTCGTGTACCGTCTGCATTTAGTCCTTGACGGTAAAGCAAACTCATCCACTCTTCGTTGATTGGTTTTAAGAACTTGGTTGGGTCGTTACCTTTATTACTGTCTAAAACTCTTTTGTTAATTTCTCCAACTACTGCTTTACCTGTAAAAGCAAGTGATTCTTGACTTCCAGGTGTTTTTGGAACATCATTGACAAAACCTGTTGCTACCCTGTCAGGCATACTGAAGTTAACATAGTTGTCTTGAACACATCCAATCCAGTACCCCATGTTTGCTTGTCCTTCAACAAACACCACAATTACTCGTGTACCAATGTCTGGTGGAGTCATCCAGAAGCCATATGCTTGTTGGGTAAATTTATAATCTTTATTGTTGCTCAACCCAGAAGCCGGAGTTTGTCCAAGAAACGGACTGGCATACTTTACTTTAAATGATTGACCTTCTAAGCCTTGGTTGTTACTGGTATTAATTTTTAGCAATTGAACTTCAATAGCACCCATATAGTTAGGATCAAGGTGACCCACTACTGTGGCTATATAAGGACCGCCTGTTAATTTAACCTCATTACCTGATGTACGTTTATCCTGTGCCATTATATGTCTGTATTGCCTCCGAACTGGTCAAAACCTGTTTGATTTTTAGCGTCTTGACTTTGTATTCTGTTTGTGATTGTTGTACCAACTAAAGTATCAGCCGATGCGAACCCTTCTGCTTCTGCTTTTTGTGCATTTGATATCGTGCCAAGATTATTACTAAGTTTGATAGGAGCATCAGCCGGTTTAATGTCTTGTGGTGCTTTTTCTGGACTCTGATCAGTGGCTTTCTTAGGATACTGATTAGGTCTACGAACTAATTCAAGAGTTTGTTTAAACTCTCCATTAGCAATTACATTCTTAACCATAATAACTTGGTACAATCCACTAAAAGCATCAACGGCCACTGTTTCTTCAGGGAATCCCATTATGCCGTTATCTCTATAATCAACAGGTGTTCTAAAATTTAACTGCACATCAACTTCTCCGTATTGGTAATCAACATTACCGTCAGCATCAATGTTAATAAATTCAGTATTTTCTGAATTGTAATTTCCTATTCCACTGTCTGCAATGTAATAAGGATCTCCCCAAATCTCCATTTCAAGTGTTAATAAATCAGCATCAGAATTTACAATAGCATCATTAAATCTACGTGCAACTTCAATTCGCATATCGTCTACGTCCACTGCACCACCTGCTCTGCTGTTGTTTTCTAATGTTGCTTGAGTTTTTCCAGATGTTTGTTGATTGTTATCAACTTCAGACTGTGCAAGAGAGTCTTTTGGATTTTCACCTTCTTTTGATCCTTCTTGATCTTGTACCTTAGGAAGAATACCAGGAGAAATACTTTTGAAAAATGTGTTATCTAAGTTGATATTAAAACTAAGAATATCATCATTTTTTCCACTATAGATATAATCATATTCTTTACATACTTGTTGTTTTAATGCTTCAATACCATAAGGAATTTTATCAGGTGATAAAAACTTTGATTCGTGTACCAAAAATGGTAATATTCTAAACACATACACTCTTGGTGGTTGCCCTGTTTTCTTTTCTGTGGTAGGATCTGTTATATTAAAAATCTGAGTGTCGATCTTAAACCACGATTTCATACCGTTTGCATCTGACGGTTGCTTGGTAAGATTGCGTCCATATTCGGAAATAATAATTAGTTCTTCAACAATGTCTTGAATACGTGTTCCTTGTGCAAATTTAATTTCTCCTAAACCTGGAGATAGTTGCATTTGTCCTCCGGATCTTTTCCAAACATTTTGATCCTTATCCCAAGTAAAACTTGCATCACCAAATGGTTGGCTTGTGGATCCAAGTTTTGCAAGATCAAACATCACACTTTTTCCAATGTCATTGGAATTGGCTTCACCTGTTTGTTTGTCTATAATTTCTTGACCTATTGAAGATGTAGATACTAAACGTTTAAGGTCTTGCAGAAATTCCGCCATGTCTGCTTCTTCGTATTCATCAAAACCGTCGCCACCTTTAATTTTTCTGTATAATTCTTGAATTTCTTCTGCATTAGGCTTAGAACGCACACTTGATGTGGCGCTTATGCTAACTGAATTAACGCCTCCGCCGTTGTTTTGCGTTGTTGCACCTTGAGCAGTTTCTGCTCCTGAAGCAGATGATGTTCCTTTTGTTGCACGAGTCTTAGGAAACACAATATAATATTGGTCTGCTGTTGTAATTGTTCCGTCAATTGCTTTTTGTCCATAGTATTTGTTTAGTTCTGTTGCTAAACTTTTAGGACTACTTTGTAGTAACTGTTCAAGTGTTCTACCAACAAGTGTTACATCACATGGAATACTTTGTGTTGCGTCTTTTAACGCACCTTCGTTGTATGCAACACCTTCAACAACATAAGAACTACCTCCGTTGGTTACTTCTAACTCACTGCCTACAAGTTTAAAAGGTAATAATTTTGATCCTGATGGAACTGGAAACGGGTTTCCATCATTATCAAATCCTACAAAATCTAAAGTCAACAAAAACGGTGCTTCTGTATAGTTGTAGTGTCCTGCTTGAAATGCCGCAACTTGTAATGTTTGTAAAAACAATCCCATACTATAAGGTTCCATAATTTCAAGTCGAAACCCTGTTGCATTTGTTGTGCCTTTTCTTCTACTTGGAGCAATTATCGTTTCAATTTCTAACGAATTACAAAAAAATTCTATTTTCTTACCGTTAATTTCATATGCTGTTAAAACCTTACTATCGCCAAGTCCGCCTCCACTTTGCATAATTGCAATACTGGGTCTTTTAATTCTATATGTGTTATCTGGATTATTAATTTCGTCATTAGTTAACGCATATAATCCAATCTTGTAATTAAAACTTGCAAAGTTTCTTAACTCATTAGGTAACGGCAACTGTAAAACTCTACCGTCGGCCGTTTGTGCAATAGTTTGGGGTGGAACATAAACTTTTTCAGAAGAAGCGGCAGATATTGTTGTTGCTGTCTCTGTTTCACCTGCGCCTGTTCCTAATGAATCTGCTTCTTTAATTTCAGGAGAATTGTTTACAACTACATCACCATATTCACCGTCGTTGAATTCTGTCGCTTGAGAATTTAACAGATCTTTATTTTCTTGAGTAAATTGTTTTGCTAACTCTGTAGCAGAAAGTTCTTGCCCTGGAGGTGCTATTGGTTTTGCCGCCATTGCTATTCTCCTAACAACTGTCTTAACTTACTGCCCTTTGAAACGTAAATTTGTAAACCGGATCTAAAATCATACACCGGGTCTTTTAGCGAATCCATATTGCGTTGAGCAAACACCCACCAAAGTTTAGGATCGCCATACATATCATATGCTAATAAATCAGGACGTTGATGATATTGAGGCTCTATTTCGTAAACTACATCGTCACCGTCTTCTGGTACTGGTCGAATTTGTAAAATTCCTAAGTATTGACCATTAACTTGACGTGTTTTGCCCCAAGGTGAATTAGTACCTGCCATTAAATAAATCCTTTACCACTATTAATATAACCACCATTAACAAATTTGTCTAAACTAAATGATTCAACTCTGCTTCTTGAGTAGATAGGTTGAAGTGTTACTGTTACTTGACTTTCAACAG
>Ga0222715_10003429_pt1 | contig 14128 bp, 13 predicted proteins | sample C33_9DmetaG_FD_165056 | JGI IMG/M metagenome (GOLD analysis project Ga0222715, IMG submission 165056) | Estuarine water microbial communities from San Francisco Bay, California, United States - C33_9D | ecosystem: Environmental > Aquatic > Marine > Unclassified | place: USA: California...
TCGTGCATGCATTCCGTCGTCGCACGTGCGATGTAGTGCCTTTGTAACAGTATCGGAGCTGAAGGGGCGGGGAGACTTGCGGCGGGGCTAGGGCAATGTGCATCACTTGCTCATCTGGATCTTGGCCAGAACGAGATCGGAGCTGAAGGGGCGGGGAGACTTGCGGCGGTGCTAGGACAATGTGCATCACTTGCTCATCTGGATCTTTGCTGCAACAAGATCGGAGATGAAGGGGCGAGGAGGCTTGCGGCGGTGTTAGGGCAATGTACATCACTTGCTCATCTGGATCTTGGCGATAACCTGATCGGAGATGACGGGGCGGGGAGGCTTCAGGCAGTTGCACAGCAATTGCCACACTTGAGAATATTGTTAAATTAAAAACACAAACTATTTAGACCAGAAATCGTCCAAAGATAGATATATGAAAGGTATATAAGCAAGCAATCGTCCCTGTAAAACCTTTGTTCCGATGACGTCTTTGGTGGAAATGCTTCAAACTTCTGATGTTGTCAACCAAATGGTACCAGAGAATCGATTGCTGATGATGAGACAAGTTTCCGGCACTGTTACACGTGCTCTCGAAAAGAAAGGGATGTCTGTGGCCTTAAAAGCAAGACGTGGCCGTGTAACTGCGCTTGTGATGCGTGACCTGGAGGAAATTTGTGGATTCGCAAAGATCACGTCCTTTGATTGTTCTTTGTTACAACTAGGAGATGAAGAAGTGGAAATGCTTTTAAAAATACTGGCACGCGCTCCACCACTTAATAATCTTGATCCCGCGACGAACGAACTCCACAGTGCACTTCCACCGCCATGCCAGTCGCTGATACGTTTGAACCTTGTCTGCGGCGGCAATCTTGGAGAAGAAGTGATGGGAAAGCTTGCGGCGGTGCTAGGGCAATGTGAATCACTTGCTCATTTGAAGCTTTCCGAAGCTTTGATCGCCGGAGCTGAAGGGGCGGAGAGGCTTGGGGCGGGGCTAGGGCAATGTGTATCACTGGTTCATCTGGATCTTGGCGACAACGAGATCGGAGATGAAGCGGTGGGGTGGCTTGCGGCGGGGCTAGGGCAGTGTGTATCACTGGTTCATCTGGATCTTTCCAGGAACCATATCAGAGCTGAAGGGGCGAGGAGGCTTGCGGCGGTGTTAGGGCAATGTACATCACTTGCTCATTTGAACCTTGCCAACAACGCGATCGGAATCGGGGATGAAGGGGTGGGGGGGCTTGCGGCGGTGCTTAGGGAATGTGCATCACTTGCTCATCTGAATCTTAGTTGGAACAGGCTCTTATCTGCAGGGGTGGGCAGGCTTGCGGCGGTGCTTGGGCAATGTGCATCACTTGCTCATCTGAATCTTGGCTACAACGACATCGGAGATGACGGGGCGGGGAGGCTTGCGGCGGTGCTAGGGCAATGTGCATCACTTGCTCATCTGGATCTTCGCTACAACAGGATCAGAGATGACGGGGCGGGGAGGCTGGCGGCGGTGCTAGGGCAATGTGCATCACTTGCTCATCTGGATCTTGGCTTCAACTGGTTCAAAGATGAAGGGGTGGGAAAGCTTGCGGCGGGGCTACCACGATGTGCATCACTTGCTCATCTGAATCTTTGCGGCAACGGGATCGGAGCTGAAGGGGTGGGGAGGCTTGCTCCGGTGCTAGGGCAATGTGCATCACTTTCTCATCTGGATCTTTCCTTTAACGAGATCGGAGTTGAAGGGGCGGGGAGGCTTGCGGCGGTGCTCGGGCAATGTGCATCACTTGCTCATCTGGATCTTGCCGAAAACAGGATCAGCGCTGAAGCGGCGGGGAGGCTTTCGGCGGTGCTAGGGCAGTGTCCATCACTTGCTTATCTACATCTTGGCGACAACTGGATCGGAGATGAAGGGGTGGGGAGGCTTGCGGCAGTGCTAGGGCAATGTGCATCACTTTCTCATCTGCATCTTTCCCGTAACAGTATCGGAGATGAAGGGGCGGGGAGGCTTGCGGCGGTGCTAGGGAAATGTGCATCACTTGCTCGTCTGAATCTTTCAGGAAACAGAATCGGAGATGAAGGGGCAGGGAGGCTTGCGGTGGTGCTCGGGCAATGTGCATCCCTTGCTCATTTGAATCTTCACGAAAACAGGATCAGAGATGAAGGGAATGGGAAGCTTGCGGCAGTTCGACGGCAATTGCCACACTTAAAAATATTGTCAAATTAAAAACACAAACTCTCAAAATAGAAATCGATTATGTGCTCGTGCATGCATTCCGTCGTCGCACGTGCGATGTAGTGCCTTTATGCAGTCCGGCAATTGTGTCAAAGCTATCAGCATGAATCTCGATACAAAGGCCACGCTCATCCTTTCCAAACTGGTCCCTGGGGTTGCCAACAAAATCGTACAAGTGGCGCGTAAACAAAACGTCTCTGATGAGGAGTTTAGGAAAAAAATCAAAACCATCCGATTCAATCTTGCCCTGAACAAAGCACTCAGAGAAAACGTGCTAAATTTTCAGGTCACACCACACGAACTTGTATGCATGAGCTCGGCGGAAATGTGCACGGCCGAAAAAAAAGAAAAAAGGGAAATGTTAGTCAAAAAAGAACTTTCAAGGTCCACAGTGTCTTTGGATTATAAACGAGCGCAGATAGAATTGTTGGAAGGATTGGAGCATGTTGCGAGTACAACAAAGGCAAAAATTGGGTACCAATAGTTTGATGTATAAATTTGAATAAAAATTTTTCCACAACGATATGCACAAAGAAGCAGCAGGGCTGGCGGCACACAATGTCCTATTTTGGCATTTTGGTGTAGAAAAGGCAAAGGAATTCACCTCGATGATCAAAGGCATGCCTCCCAGCCATGTGCCATTTAAGCAGACTGTGTGCGTCAAAGGTGTCCCAAAGCAGTTTGTCGACCTCGTCAAGGCATTGCTTCTTGGCTCATCTACGGGAATTAAAAGCATAATTGACAATGCGGACAAGGCAGTGGAGTTCACCGGGTGTGTGCTCGTGTATCTGAATTACGCATCGGACGGCGCCGCCGCACTCGGGCGCGACGAGGTGCAGTGCGCTGTGGCGGGGTGGTGGCAACCGGCTTGGGGCAGACCGCCGACTATCGTGCTCAAGTCTGAGCTGGTAAGCCCGTATTTTTCGGTGTACGTCGAGGGTGCGCCGGGCATTTCACTTCTTGAGCTCGCAGAATTGTGCAGAGATCACACCGACGTGCACCCATCGGTTGGGACTATTGTGCACAGCAACAACGCGTCTTTGTTTGTCAATCTGCGGACGTACAGCGGTGCGGTACAGGTATTGAACCTTGGCCTCAGCGGGCGTCTGCGCCTGAATGGCGCGATGTGCCGGGTGGACGAGGGACGCAACACAACATTTGTGTCCGCCATGGTTGAGGCGATGCAGCACGAAGGTAAGGAGACCTATGGCCCGGTGGACGTCAAGAGGGTGGTCGCCGCGATGCACGAGAAAGAATGGCCACCAAGAACAACGGCAGTTTGGAGCATCCTGCGAGCGGCAAACGACGTTTTTGAGTTTTCTCCGTGTAACACCCACTTTAGGCTGAGAAAGAGCGATGTGCAAGTGGCGCAGAAGAAGAGTGGCAGGTTCAAGCGGCAGGTGATGCCCACGTTGAACGTCGACGTGTCGTACCAGAGTTCACCGCCACAAACCACACCGGAAACCGTATTGAAGACTCCGGAGGTGAAGAAGCTGGCCTGGGAGCGAAAGGCAGTGGTAGACAGGCTGCTGCAAAACTCATATGGAATGATATCTGATATTTTCACCAGGGTGTGGAATCTGTCCCACAAGGAAGCCGGCCCCTGGAAAGACAGCAATCCCCATGGGTTTCCGTCGACGTCGGTGCTCCAATTGATGGAGGAGATTGGCGTGACGCAGACACCGCCACACATGCTGCGTCCTCTCACAGAATGGGACTTGTCGAGCTTGCTGAATGCCTTCTGCAACTGTTCGGCCATGCATGCGCTGCCAAAGGCAGAAAAGTTGAATATAGCACCTGCTGAGCTTCTCTGGACGCGTGTACTTGTGGACTGTGGCATTCTCTTCGACAATGAGTACCGGGCACAATTTGTTCCCTATTTTGAGGCGTACAACCAAAACCCACGTGCCGCTTTGTCTACGATTCGCTGTATTCGCAACATGATGTGTCACATGCCGGGCAACTTGCAAGGGCTCTCACAGCCTGCGTTTGAGTGCGTGTGGGAACTGCTCACTGGGTCACTGATGCTGCTGGCAACCTGCATGGGCGAGGAGCAGATGGTAGTCTTTCACAAGAAGCATGCGGCCATGTTTCAGGAAATGTGCACCGTCGACTTCACCAGCCCCTGCCCTGACTTGCACAGCTGTGAGCATGTTAAAATCTACGCATGGACGTATCAGGAAGTGCTTTGTTTCTTTACGAAGCATAGATTTTCGACGTGTGGAGTTGAGATCCACCCCATGAACGGGCTTGGGCTGGTCTTGTCGTATCAGGAGTCCAACGCAAGGCACTGGTTTACCGCGCCTGTGCCATGTGGCCTTGGTCTTTGCCCGTCTCTGTTCGACTCAACGTTCCGGGCGTGCATGGACGCGGAAATCAAACGCGCTTCTAATCAGTGTGGTTGAAGCTTGTCTTCAAGTAGGACAGCATGCAAATTGTTTGCAATAAACAAATCTGTCAATTCGGTTCTAGTTTCGATTTTAAACTTTATAAAACAACATAAAACGAATGGTACCTACAGCCGCCAACGAAATCGTGCAAGCGGCGCGTGAAAAAATCATGTCCGATGTGGAATCAATGACTTAGAGAAAACGTGGTAAATTTTCAGGTACAGCCACACGAACTCGTATTAATGAGCTCGGCGCAAATTTGCACGGTATACAAAAACGAAACAAGGGAACTGTTAGTCAAAAAACAACTTTCAACGTCCAAGGTGTCTGCGGAGTGTAAAAGAGCACAGATAGAACTGTTAAACGGATTGGAAGATGCTGCAAGTACGAAAAAGGCAAAAATTGCTTACCAATAATTTGATATATAAGTTTGAATAAAAATTGTCAAGCCACGATGGGCCAATTTACAGAGCCTCCAGAGTATCAGCACCTGATGAATATGCTGGGATACAGGCCACCCGAATATTACACATGGAAAGAGGAATATCTTAGTTATGCTCATTTGCCGCGGAGTTTCCGAGAGTGGTGGGAAAATGAGTATTATCGACTGCCAGTTTCGGAATATTTAGTACCTTTAGCACTTTGGCGGCCACAAGATATGTGGAGCATACTAGTTGTGTCGGAGCGCAAAAAGTACTTTAGAACAAGGCCGAGCGCTCGAATACCACCCCGGCGGGCATGGTTGGACGGCCCAGCATTGGCTCCCATGTTGCAGCAGCATGAGATCGATGAAAATCTCCATCAAAGATCTGCTTTCTTGCCAATACACCAACGAGAGCACGAAGACGTTGGTCGGCAAGTTCATTTTCTGCCCATTGCTCCAGCAGCAGACGACTTTGAGACAATGGCACCAGGAAAACGCAAACAGCGGATTGTGGACATTCGACGCAACTTGGAGAATTTTTGGGAGCCGGATTGGGAGCCTTCAATCAGGCGCATCGAAACGACAGATGCAAACGTCGGGTGGTATGGCTTTGGTCAATCTATGTAGTCGCCAGCTAATACACAGACGGATACGATGGTTAGCGCAATTATGCGCACTTTGAAGCTGAAACACGGACGGAACGTCATATTTCATGCCACTTTATTCACGAGGGCCCAAGCAGGAGAGGGTGCCACAGTTGGCACTAGTTTGCGCAGTCGCAAGCTCATGCACAGATTCGAGAGCCATTGTGGTGGTTTGTTGTTGGCTCAAATAAAGTCTTGTTGTAAAAGCGAAATGAGTGCATTGCGGATTTTTTCGTGGCTGGTACTAAAGTCAATCGTTTTCAGTGTCATGACAGAACGATTCAAGGCATCCGGTTCGTATATAAACGACAAGCTTCCGAAATTCTGTGTGTCAGATACTGTTTGATTGTCTGTAACGCCATGCTGTAAAATTTGAGTCGACATCAACGAGTACAATTGGGTGTCGATTTCCATGTCCACTCTCACAGTGAAATTCATGCTTCGTTGCAGCAAATTGTTCATCGTCCGGAGCTGACTTCTGCCTGCGCGATACGTAATGGTTTCGTCTGTAGGTCTAACAGAGTCCCAAAAGCGAAGTCCGACGCGGAAGCATGCCGGGGGCAAAACCGTCTCGTTTCCACTGGACACATACGCGAAAATGACTGCAAAGATGCGACTTTCTTGAAAAACCCAGTTCATAATTGAAGTTTGATCTTCTTGGTTCTGAAATTCCTCATGCACTCGCATCAACTCCCGTTCCTCCTCGTCCTGTCGCTGTTCCCTCCGCACAGTCGATGTAACACACACAAATTCCCATAGTTCTTTTTGCAACTTGTGTGGTTTGCGCCTCGCTTCAAGATTGAGAGAACGCAGCGAGCCCTGGCGGCACACTGGGCACTGGTCCCCATGCAAGCTTAAATGGTGCAGTAGTTGAAAGCAGGAAAAAATGTGCCCACATGCCATTTTAACTGGTGGAGCGTCCTTGATTTTCAACTGCAATTTCTGTGCGTGTGCGTGTGTGGCTTCGTTCATTTTGTTTTCCTGCAAATGCGTACGCGTACATTCTCTGGTTGATACTTTGCCAAATTGTTCCATGGTAAGCGGGCAAATCTCATGTTCAGGCACATCGTGGCAAAAATCGATGCCCCGGCCCGTGCCGAACCCTGGCAGCCATATTTTTGATTTCATTAAATCCCTACACCCTCCAATGCATTTCCCACACAGTGTATATCTTATTTCTTTTTACGCACTGCTTGTGTATACGCTGCATATTTTCATAGGGTTGGGTATTTTGACGTGGCCTGTAAAATTGGCTGGTAAGTCACTAGCGCGTATATATGTATACACCAAAATATTTGTAGGTCTACCCTTCACGCCCTACATATTCTCGCAACTATTGAATACTTGCTTGTACCTGTGAATGCATACTAAAAAGAAATATTTGTGCATTGTCGTCACGCCACGCAGTGTCAGTTTAAGTGTAGTTTGATGTGTCTTTGAAATATTGATATTGCGATTCAGCTACGACAACATATCTATAACACTAGTACACAATGTGCTGACTGTCTTATCGTGCATCCCATCCTGTATTGCTGCAAGCGCTGCTTCCATTACTTTTTTGCATATGTGCTGTTGAAAAAGTTCCTTCCGTTACTTTGTTGCATATGTGCTGTTGAAAAGGCTCCTTCAATTACTGTATTGCATATATGCTGTGGAAAAAGCTCCTTCAATTACTGTATTGCATATATGCTGTGGAAAAAGCTCCTTGAATTACTGTGTTGCATATATGCTGTGGAAAAAGCTCCTTGAATTACTGTGTTGCATATATGCTGTGGAAAAAGCTCCTTGAATTACTGTGTTGCATATATGCTGTGGAAAAGGCTCCTTGAATTACTGTGTTGCATATATGCTGGTGAAAAGGCTCCTTGAATTAATGTGTTGCATATGCTAAAATCCCCATAATCTTACAGAGACATGGTACTCAGGACTTGTAGCGGAATTTGTACCTACATTTGAAAAGATGACACATGACAACGGTATGAGAAAACGTGACAAATTTCCATGTTTATTGAATAGGTCCTAAATATTGACGTCTGTGATCCAGGTGGCGCCACGATGCAGTCGCGCATCTTGCCGAGGTGTAGTCACAGAGCACATGCTCTTGCGGGTGCAAATCTCGTACTCAGCTCGTCATACCGGCAACCATTGGCGTATAAGGTTTTTGACTTGATTCCGACTATACCTGTAGTCGATCCTGGCAAAGGTGTTTGGCGAAAGCGTCATGTGCCATATTTTCAACAAAGTGGATCCAGTTTTGTGCACTGTCGCATTCTTGCGATTACGAACAAAGTGCATCGGTCCGTCAAATTCGACCAAGTAAACGTCGTCTGTGTGTCTTGTAGTGAGCCTCATGTCAATTGAGTAGCTGGTGTGTGGGCAGATGACTTCCTCGGAGACGTAGAAGCCGCCATTGCGAAATTCCTTCGCAGTCTTGATTTGGGTCTTAGAAGAGATAAACGAGCGCTCACGAAAATAGTGGGCAAACAAATACCGTGACTCTTCAGTGAACAAGATCGGATATCCTCGTAGCTGCAGCGACAGGACAAACTGGTGAAAGATGCAAACCTCTGAGGTGTGAAACTGACTAAGCTGAATCTGCATGGCAGCTTGCTGTACCAAGTCGCAGGCACTTCTCACGTCGTGGTCATACGCGAGTATGATACACAGAGAATACACAATGTGGCAGAGGTCCCTTGTTTCCCCTCTTTTTTCGAGATTCTGCATTTTTGCTGGCAGTGGGGCCAGAAGTGCACGAATGAACGCGCGATTCCCGATGAAAACGTTCAACCTACAAAGAGCCCACACGAGTTTAGCGTACTGATGGCTATTGAGATGTGCCAGGGCAACAAGAATCTCCCGTTCCATGGCACGGAGAAAAGCGTCTGACGGGCAGAGACGCATCTGCGCGAGCATCGAAAGCATCGTGACCACATGGCGGCCTTTGATATTCGTGATGTTTCTGTCCAGGTACTCACAGACGACGTGAACGTCCGTGCTCGTTTTGAAGTGATCCGCGCCGCCGTGCCACGCAATCATCACGTTGTAAAAGAGTTCAGGGGTCAAAACGAATAGATGTTCGTTCAAATAGGTATCCACCCGTGTTTGTAGAGCAGGCAGCATCCGTTTGCTGATTGTATGGAAGAATGACAACACGTGACAAACGTCGTGCTGAGCCAGGTCGTCGAACCTCCTCATGATCAAGGTTTCGAAATTGTGGATCCACAGTTTCGGCACACTGTGCTTGCTGTGTAAGCCAGCCCACAAACAACTGACAGCCTGACCGGGTGTCAAGTCTTCTAGATGGTCGTCTTGCATTATGTGCAAGAGGTCCACAAACACCAAGGTAGCGAGTCCCATGTGCTGTACCGACACACATGCATCGATGACGCGCACAAGCGTGTTTGCGCTCATGGTCGCTGCACGTTTGCCTGTGATGTGTTCGAGGCCCTGGATAAGCCCGGCAGGCAACAAGTCCCCTCGCTGCGTGTTGACTTCCCACAACATGGCAATCTGCATATTCGATAAGTCAAGGAGGTTCGCTTCAAGCGTTTCCAGTGGTCTCTTGCACAGCTCGAGATCTGCGTTGTCGGTCGCGAGAAACGAATACAAGTCATCAATCGCCTGGCTGTTCGGATCTATCGGCCCCTTTGGTGTATTGCACACAAATAAAAACATACACATGGAATCATCGAGATGGGAGGCCTCCGCAACATCGGTCGCGGCGTCGATCATGTCGAATTGCATGTTCTCAACGTGTGCTGCGAGCAGATCCAGGACGTCATCAACGTCGTTCTCGGTGTCGCTGGCACTTGTCGCCACATCGCTCTCCATGCGTAGGTTGTTCGTGACAACACCTTCCTCGACCCAGACGCCTTGTCCGCTCTGATTTTTCGCAGACATGTTGCTTGGTTGCTTGTGTGCTTGTGAGGTTCCATCGAATCCGATGCTGGCTTAAAAGGCCTTCAGACGCACGAGATGCCCCTTTTGCACAAACGCGCACGAGAGTGTTAAAAGCGTCGCTCGTGCGCGGGATCGCACTTTTTCTGCATGGCGATTGCTCACCTCTATAAAAGAGATTGGCGACTGCTCGCACATCTTCCACGCACACATGGGCAAGACTTTCAGGCAGCAACACAAACGTGCCGTTGGAGTTTACGATTCGCCCGATGATTGTTATGTCTCCAACATGGCGGAGTCTGAGAACGCCAATTGTGATGATGTCCAGTTTGGTGTCGACTCACATTATATATCTGCGAAAGATTGGTCCGTGTACGCATATGCCCGGAAAAAACGGGGTGTCAGGCGGCATTGATATATGAAGTTGCATTTGGGTATTAAATGGTTCCAAACGAAACGACTCTTTTTTTTGTTGTTGCCTGGTCTTCGGTCGTGGTATTGCTTGGTCGCTACATACTGGAAAACCACACACACACAAGCCTTGAATTTGAAGCTGCCTAAAATTTTGAGATAACAGCATGTACTGGTATGAAGGACAGACATGGGAAAGCCTGAAAACTGAAAATGTAGTTTTGATGTGATGTTCGTGGTCTGATAGGCACATTGCTATACGACACCACATCCCTGGAAACAACCTCGATATTTTCAACACTTTATCACGAATTATTTTACGAAAAATAAGGTGACAGACACCGAATGCAACATGACTGGTTCGTGGAGTCTGTCATATTTTTTTCCCTTCCTGCACGAACATTTCCGTCGATTTCTGAGACCAAATCAAAAACCGCGATTTTTGCACTTGTTAGTTTTAGTTTTCATATATTAACGTGTATACAATAGAATGCCGCGAAATGAATCATCTGAAGCCTTCTCGTCGGAGAACATCCATGCCAAGCATCAGCGAATACCAGAAAGGGGCGGGATTCGAGACAAGAAATATAATCACCGTCGGTAGAGAACTAATCTTCAAGGCACAAGAAATAGAGGATCACGAGTGGCAATCTGCTGAAGAAGATACAGAAATTTGCATAAATATCGTCGAGTGCATTTGGCCCTTGGAAACACGATATTATTTAGTGGAAAATGAAAACGTAATAAGTCACATTAGACCTAAAAACTCAACAACGAAATGTTTTCGAATTGACAGGAACAATGGAAAGGGTACCCTATACACGGAATGTATCCGATTTACTAAAGATGATGATGGTGTATTATGGGTCGTTGTGTGCGATATTGAAGGGCAGTGGAATAATATCGAGACACATAGTGCACTGGCAGAATATGTAGGAGAAGATCCTATGGGGACGAGCGTTGAAACGTGGCTTGCACGAAATGGAACGTCGGAGTTTGCAAGATTTGACCAAAAGGGGGATGCTGATTTCGAGCGGGGCAACATGTGTGGAAATGAACTGCAATCAGCAAGGTATTATCGACCAAATGGATTCCAGGCAAACTTGGTCCCAATAGCAGAGTACAACCCTGCAGGAGCACCGCGGGAAAATGCCCACGAGATTTCAGAGATGGATCTCTACGTCCCACACTATGTCGCGCAGCCAAACTTGCCCATGCACACTGGTCCAGAAGCCCTCGGATTCATGATTCCGCGGGAAAATGCCCACGAGATTTCAGACATGGATCTCTACGTCCCACACTATGTCGCGCAGCCAAACTTGCCCATGCACACTGCTCCAGAAGCCCTCGGATTCATGACGCCGCGGGAAAATGCCCACGAGATTTCAGACATGGATCTCTACGTCCCGCAGCCAGACTTGCCCATGCACACTGCTCGAGAAGCCCCCAGGTTCATGACGATGATGGGACATACAGACGAAATCGGACGACTTCGAGAACGTATCATGGACTTGGAAGAAGAGAATGCCTATTTGAGAGGGCGTATTGTATTTTGAAGATAGGAGTTTATGCAAGAATCGTTGGCAACAGGGCATTCAAAGTGACCGACACTCGTTACAACGTGACTTCTGACGCTCGTGTGGGCACTTTGCCATGTCTCTGCGCAGATGCTGCAACAGGTATTGCGAGTGCAAGTACAGACCACGCACGTTTTTTTGTTGGGTACTAACATGATATTGTATCTAATGCATCATAGGAGCGCAAAGTCGTGTTCGGAAACTATTTTTAGATTTCTATGTTGCTGTCTATATTCGTTATTTTATTGGTCCTTTTATACCGACGACGCGACACCGATTGCATCCAGGGTTTATAGCATGGACGAGAGCATGGACTTGTACAATTACCTAATGGGTGATTGGTTGAGCAGAGAGTCAAAAAATCCTGTAAAACGCGGCACCCATATAAGCCAGGTTATGGCTGATGCCCGTGTTTTTAATTTGCAAAATCCGTCGAAGCGTGTTTGGGAATCAGAGTCTTTTTTCGATATGAGGACGCAATCAGATTGTTTTTTCGATTTGACGACAGTGAAAAATGCTGTGAATTATTACATTTCCAACACGATTGCGAAATTTTGTAAACGCGGCGGTGATTGGGATCACATTGCAGACTTGGTGATTGTGCTTCAAGATGTTCAGATCCAAGCCGACGCAATGGTATTGGCGGCAATGTATAGTGAAAAGCGGCCTATGCAAATTTTACTAAATGGTGGGTGCGATGTAAATGCACGATCAGCGATCGCAGAATACGAAAATATGACACCTCTCCTAGCAGCATGTGGCAATGGTTCAAGCGACACAATTAAAATGCTTCTCGAGGCAGGGGCAGATGCAAAGGCATGCGACGAGGCCCGCGGCACATGCCTACATCACGTGATGCAAAATAGAGAATTGAACAAAGAAAAGAAGTACGAAATCATAGAGCTCTTAAAGCAAAACGGCGCCGACATCTTGTCGGAAAATGAGCGTGGAGACCAACCAATCTACACGTTATTGAAGAGCATGGACGTCGACATACGGGACTTGAAAATTGTGAAAGCGCTACTTCATGACACTATACCCTTTGAAAACTACAAAAGGGAAATCGGCACGCTTACCTCTTTGTTTCTCAGTGCACATGTGCACAGTCTTGCAAATGTTATTATGAGACAGGGTAGGGGATCCGAGGTAAAATACGGATCAGATAGGTTTCAATGGTTCAGTGGTACGATTACGTGCCTTTTTGGGAACAATACATATCACACGAGCCTTTTGACACAAATGTTCGCCGAGCAGTTTTACGTGACAGGGGATTTAATGCGTAATTTGGAAGAAACAGTCGAAAACCAACCAGGGCCTATCTCTGTAGCGCAACTCCGAATCCTGCAAGACATTCTACAAGGTTCGTGGGCAACCGTGTGGAATTTGCATTTTATCACCGACACCTTTCGTGACATTGTCGAGGAGCATCGCGTTGGGCGAAAATTGGTAGTCTGTATGGGGTTGCACTGGCGCCTAAATGAGTCTTCTCTACTCAGATTGCTGAATTCGGACCTCCTATTAGAAATCTGCGCGAATATCTAAACTCTACGCCATGATGCGTGGCTGAAGACCCACATCCTGTACACTGAGTCTCAATAAAATTGTTGACACTTGAAAATTGTTCAAACTTGAAAGGTCGAGATAGCTTGCCTCGAGCAGCAGACAAGGTCCGATATTGGCTGTCACCATGTTTTGTAGATCTGGACCAAACCCATTCAAAAATATCACAGCACCTGGTCCATAGTGTAGGTAATTTGCAATATTTTTCATTGTGAAAAATATTGCATCGGAATCTTGTGCTTGGTTCTTGACTCGATGGTAATCATGGTCGGGGATCCAAAATAAGTCTTGCACTCGATCCAATTAACGTTGCACCCGTTGATAATGGTGAGCGCTTTGAGTAGAAAATCAGGTGTACCATGCTTTAACATGATTCCGCGACGCTGGCGTTGTTTTTGCTCGGTCTCACTATAAGAGAGCGTGCGCTCCTTGGCAAAGTAAAAGCGCGGCTCGTACGCCTGCCATGGGAAAATGTAACGCAGCTTTTCTGCAAGCTGCACTGTCAGGTACAAGTCGTACGCAAGCACGCATACCAGCAATAAATACACGAGATGGGTTTGCATGCCGGGTTTCATGTTGTTGTTGGTAAGTGTACTATGTTCGCGCACAGTAAGCAACATTACGTTTTGCGCCGGCTGGGGTCCTGCCAAAGCAAGAATGCCGCGCCCGTGACATGTACAACAAGTCTGGTACCTTGGTTCGTCCAACTACCATGCACGTTTGCACGTCACAAGCGCACAGTTCTTAGGAGAATGCGCTGAAATAAGACGAAAATAGATCATTATGATATCTCCTTCACTTTTGGAGGCGACGAAAAACACAGACCTCTAATGCTGGGTAGCACGTTTCTCCTAGCGCAGGCACACGCGCCAGATGCACCACAGCAAGAAACCTCGTTCAAAGATTCAAGTGTCGCCCTTGCCAAACCCACGCTCGCGCCTACATACGCACAACCGTCCTCGGGCGACATGGCAATTGCAACACACGCGCCTGATGCACCACAGCAAGAAACCTCG
>Ga0222715_10003430_pt1 | contig 14127 bp, 16 predicted proteins | sample C33_9DmetaG_FD_165056 | JGI IMG/M metagenome (GOLD analysis project Ga0222715, IMG submission 165056) | Estuarine water microbial communities from San Francisco Bay, California, United States - C33_9D | ecosystem: Environmental > Aquatic > Marine > Unclassified | place: USA: California...
CTACGGCCCTTACGTAGAGCTAACGAGCTCAATTGATAAAATAAGATTAGATAATACTGGCAGCGTACCTTCCGGTAACACCTTATCAAGGCATGTCAACGTTGTAAAACTTGGAGACCAGTATTCACAAGACATACATAAAGTAGAGCTAGGATTTTCTCCGGCAGATAATCTTAACAAGTTTATTAGGACTCAAATAAGCTCCAGCTTTAATATTGATGACTATATTGGTGATCCAAGAGGAGCTCAAAGTGGAAGCTATGCTGAATTAGAAAAACTTTCTAGAGACGTTTTTGTTAATGCAACAAGATACGATCTATTTGATTATGTAAGGCTTATTAAATTCTTTGATAATTCTATATTTAGAATCGTTAAAGATTTTGTACCTGCTAGAGCTGCTGTAAATACCGGTATTGTAATCAAGCCTAACATTTTAGATAGGAGTAAGGTAAAACAACCAGATGTAAGCTTTACCCAACATTACTATACCGGATCGGCAGTTCAGGTTGGAAGCATTTCTGGTTCTTCCGGAGATACTTTCGGAGGAAGAAATCAGTATAGAACTACCTCGGGATCTGCCTACACAATTACAGTAGGAGCTCCTAGTGGAAGCTTAATTACAAAGGTTATTAACGATGAATCTCCTAAATTTACGGGAGAGTTTTCAGGTAGTAGAATTGAGGTAGCAAATGGGGAACTAAATGCTGCTAACGTTACAAAGACACCAAGACTTAAAGAGTATAAGTTTTTCGTAAGCTTATTTAACTCACTACCATCACCCACACCGACACCTACAAACACTCCAACCCCAACTCAGACACCTACAAACACCCCGACGCCTACAACTACAACTACCCTTACAGCAACCCCTACAAGTACCCCCACAAACACTCCTACACAAACAGGCACACCTACAAATACTCCTACACAAACAGGTACTCCAGGAGCTTCTCCTACCTCTACACCGACAGGTACACCAACTAAAACACCAACCGGAACACCAACACCAACAAATACCCCCACCACAACCACGACTTTAACAGCTACTCCAACCACAACCACGACTTTAACAGCTACTCCAACCACAACCACGACTTTAACAGCTACTCCTACTCCGACTACTAGCCCTGGAGTCTTTACCGTATTCGAAGAATACTTAGGAGCAAACCAAGATCCTCAAGACCTATCCTTTAACTCATCTGCACAATCGACACAGTTACAGGTTACTACCTCAAGAGGAGATGTTACTTGGGAAATCGAATCTGATAGCCAGTGGGTAGACTTTTCATTAGGTAGTGTCGATACTACCTATGAGGGAACTGGGAGTGAGGTAGGTATAGATCTCTATATAGAAGAAAACAATACTGGATTTTCTCGTGGAGCAACTCTTACACTGTCAGGAACAGGAGGATTTAGTGGATTAGCGACTAGAACTATCTCTATTACGCAAGCAGCGACACCTACACCGACACCTACAAATACTCCAACTGGGACCGGAACACCTACACCGACACCTACAAATACTCCAACTCAGACACCAACCGGGACAGGTACTCCTACGCCAACTCCCTCACTCACTCCTCCTAGCTTAGACCTTTACTGGGATGACGGAGGAATATTAAGACAATCTGTACTAAGTGTTGACGCTTCAAGCCAGAGCTACACTTTTGATATTGATGTTGAACCAGGTACCTTAAACTGGTCAGCAAGTATTTCGTACGACACCGGGGACCCTACAGACTGGGTAAGCTTTAGCGGCTTAGCAGGATCAGGAGATGACACCTTTACTGTCAATATTGATGCTAACTCTGATACAGAAGGAGGAAGAACAGCCTTTGTAGTAGTTGATGCAATAACAGGGGGAATTTACGGAGACGATCCCTCCGCTACTTCTAACACTATTCAGATTGATCAGGACGCAGCTATCCCAGCTTCTGCTACTCCTACGCCAACAGGTACTCCAACTAACACTCCAACTCCTACCGCTACGCCTACTCCCTCTCAATTGACCATCTCAGCATCTCCAACATCAGTAAACTTTGATAAGGATAATTCTGGAACGACTAACGAAACAATAACAATTACAACTAATAACCAGAGTGCTACTTGGGAAGCTACTATGTCAGGAGGAGCTACAGGATCGTGTGCTGTTCTCGGAGGGACCGGTACGGGAGACGATACCTTTACCATAAGGCACACCGGACCATCTGCTGCAAGCAGCGGAACAGTTACTGTTGGGTTTACAGGGGCATATTCCGGATTTGCTAACACAGCAACCATCTCAGTACTAGTACAAGCAGCAGGACCATAAAAATGAGCACCTTCAACGAATTTAGAGAGCAGTTTATTAGAGAGGATATGCGTACTCGATTAGGAGACGGCGCTATAGGAGTATTTATCTCTCAGTCAGCTGAAACATCTTCTGCCTTTCCCGCCGGTCTGATCTTTATCGCTGGGCTTTCTGTTCCGTATATTTCGGGGTCTTCGCACTTTGGTTCTTCACTGAAAGACACTAAAACGGTCTATTTAGAGTATACCGTGACAAGTTCTCTTGATCAATCTGGAGGAGGAAAATTTCCCTATACGTTCGGTTCCGGCTCTGAGATAGTATCTTCTTCTGTTTACCCTTATTTACCGGCTGCATCTTCTTTTGACTATGCTTCCGGATCAAAAGGATACTCGGTACGTACTATTGAAATACCAATTAAAGAAGTACAGGCTAGGGATACGGGATACTTTTTCGACCCTAAATACAGAATACAGGTCCCGGTCCTGCTAGCTCAGTTTGGTGAGCTATCTTATCTTCCTATGAGGGTATCCTTTAGCGGTCCAGAAAACTTCTACAGGGACGATTACAATGCTATTATTGGAAACTACACAGAAGGTAGAAAATCACGAAAAATCATAACAGTAGATAGGTCTACAATATCACCTAGAACGGGCACCTATGTAAACACAACACTTCCGGGCAATTACCCGGTAATCTTGAAATACATAGAAACTCAGAACCTCTACAATAGCGGATCCGGTTCTACGGGTGAGTTCGGCACTCCAACTCCTGCTACCGATGGATACTATTCATCTTCCCTACGTAGCTTTGAAAATGTTGATCCAGCTTTATTTGCCACCATACAGGATTCCAACTACTCTTCTAAAGCTTGGAGAAATATAAGATATGATGGAGTAGTAGAGACTAATATCAACATACTAGGTAATGAACCTGCTCTATCCTTTCAAGAGTTTGAAGGTACTATTTACCCATCCGACGCCGTCGCGGCCACCGTAAAGGATATCTTAGATGCAGACAGGGAAAAAGTATCTATCTACTATGCAAACTTTAACAAAGCTAACGAACTAAGAGGTAAAAATCCTGGAGGATCTTCTACGCTTCCAACATATACACGTAGTACCGTAGAAATAGTAACATCTCCAACCGTAAAAAGATTTACAATTCTGTACGAAGAACAAGATAGTTCAGGAAGACTTATACCTATTTCGTCTAAAAAAGTATACTCGATAGATAAAGGAGCCGTGTACACTACCGATGAGGATGGTAAGATTTCTGGAGTAGAGTAAACATTAATCGTACATATTTATAGTATATAAACTAAGCTTAAAAAATGGGATACCTAGACAATACAATTGTAACCGTTGACGCAATCCTGACGAAAAAAGGACGAGAGCTTCTTGCTCGCGGAGACGGATCCTTTAACATTACACAATTTGCACTAGCAGATGATGAGGTAGATTATACTCTTTATAATCCAAATCATCCTTCAGGATCTGTATACTACGGACAGGCTATCGAAAATATGCCGGTTCTAGAAGCATTTCCGGACGAGACTCAGATTATGAAGTACAAGCTTGCTACCCTTCCAAGAGGTACTTCTAAGCTCCCTATTCTCAATATCGGATACTCGGCTATTACGGTAAAGCAGGGCGCTTCTATCGCTATCACGCCGCAGACACTTAACTATCTAGGAGCTACATCAACGTTTGAGACAAGCGGATACAATGCTACTATCGCAGATGTAAGACTTCTAAGCACATTCGAAGGAGTAGGAATCAACACAGACGAAGCTGCCAGATTAAATAGAACAACAACGGTGGGAACAAACGTTTCCAAGACGGTGATTGGATCTACGATCAACCTTACAGCAACTACGGTCAATACCCTATTTGGATCCAGAACGCAGCTTCAGACAACAATCACATTTATCGGTAGAGATAGCGGCGCCAGAGTCTCTATACCAGTAACAGTAACCAAAGTTAACGTTTAACAGATATGTCTTATAAGAGATTAGAAACAGATGATATTGTAGTTAGTGCCGAGTCGGTAACATCTCCGGCATGGTCTAACAACCTGGTTACTTTAGCAGCAACTGGGATGGTAACTTCCTCGACCCAAGCTCAGGCAACCTCAGGAGATTACTACCTTCAGGTATGGAATGGTAGTCCTTCTGTAAATACTTCTGAGCTTCAGTTTAATATTGCTTATGCAGATAAACAGGGTTCGGGATCTCTATGGATTGATCAGGGAATCAGTCATGTTTCTCCTACAAAGACAGTGTACCGTCAATATAGAAATCTAATCAAGGGAGATGAAGAGTCAGAGATTCTCTTTGGAGGTGTAGCTGCTGATTATTTTCATGTAATTTCTTTAGAAAGATCACGATACAAAGAAAAACTTCTTCCCGGTACTTTTCAACTAGTCTTAGGAAACACAGGATCGGTAACCCTTATTGACAGTAGTCCTTACGTAACAACACAGACCTTTACAGATGCAGGTAGAGAATACGAATTATACAAAAAAGACGGTTCATTTTATACAGCATCTCTAGCTAATACCGGGTCATGGGGTAAATTTCTCCCCGATGTTGGACTCATTCTACTCAACTCTAAGATGCTTGCTGCACCAACAAACGCTCAGGGAGGAATAGCACTAGGTGTAACAAGAACATCCAATTCGGACGCAGAAAATTCTCTTCCTCTATATGAAGCATTTAAATCAGGCAACTCCTTCAAAGTAACATCAGAAGAGACGGTATCCTCTAACTTTGTCTTCATTCGGGCTCGTAATAGTGAATTTAATTACTCAACGAACCCTTCCCTGATTACAGGCTCGGGAGAATTAAGACACAGTGTGATGATCGAACAACCCCAGTCTTTCATTACAACTATTGGACTCTACAACGATGCTAACGATCTTCTAGCAGTAGCTAAACTATCCAGACCACTTGTCAAAGACTTTACCAAAGAAGCTCTTGTAAGAATCAAGCTTGACTATTAATGAATGAGCGCTTTCAAAAAATTCAATCGGCAGGATGTTTATGTAACAGCCTACTCTGCTAAAAAGAGCTGGTTGGCTAGTGGAAGCGTAATTTCTGATTACGGTATAGAGATTGTTCGAGGTATTTCGGGGTCTTCCCCCAACTATCTAAATCCTGATGATTTATTTGCGTCTAGATACGAAACGTTAACTTGGCAAAGTATAAACCATCTCTACTATAAAGGATTCGTTCAAGAATCGACTAATTCAGGATCCTACGAACACTACTTACAGTCTTCCTTTACAACCGGGTCTAGAGTTATTTCTGAAGAGATTGGGGTTATTTCTGTACCTAGAAACATAGTTGGTACTCATATTCAGCCAAATACTTTTATCCTAGACTTTCAATCGGGATCTGTAGACGAGTACGTAACGGTTGACTATTCTAGAGATGCGATAGATGGTACCAACCTGTATATTGAAAACATAGATACTCTCTTCGGTTCGGTTACTAACCCAGGGGAAATAGAAGACTATCTAGATGATGAAGGAGATTACGTTTTAGAAACACCGGCAGCTGGAGGAGAATACGTAGACATTCCTAGAATACAGCATCGTAGAGAAATTATTGACGATGGAGCAGGAAGACTGTTCTTTTCTAGCTCTCTATCAGGATCTGGAGCAGTAACAACCGTAAATGTGGGAGACATTATATATACCCACGGCCAGGTGATTCTGACAGACTCGAAGGTAGCAAGGTATTATACAAGATATCTACGCCCGGTACTAGAATGGAAATCTAATCAACCTATTTATACTTATAACTACAACTGTAAAGTAAAGGATTCTGAGCTTATTTACAGCTTAAATCCTTCTGCGATGTCAGGAAGCGATGGAAAAATTGCCGACAACATCTCAGGTAGTTATTTTAAACCTTATGTTACATCAATAGGGCTTTATAATGATGCACAAGAATTAGTTGCGGTTGCTAAACTCGGTCAGCCCGTTCCAAAATCAAAAGATACTGATATGACTTTTGTAGTTACATTAGACATGTAATAATAATGGCAGATAACAACAATATAACATTAAGAGCAGTAAAAGGAGAAGCGCTAAGCTATTCACAGATGGATACTAACTTTAGATCTCTCTACTATTCTAGCTCTTACTCTGGATCAACAATTCAGCTTCACTACACAGGAAGCTCAGCAGTACCTATTTCTGGAAGAGGAGATACTCATACGCTTTCTCTTCGCCAGATCAGAAGCTTAGATACTCTGCCAACATCGGATGCAGGATTAGCATCCGGGGACTTATTTACACAGACGGCTACCCAATTAGGGGGCTCAGGTATTACTAAAGTGATTTGTATCAAATGAGAGTAAATCTTAGAAATATCGTTTTAGAAGTTCTCGAAGAGGAGATTGCTAAAAAGAGCACTTGCTGTATGCGCTGTGGACATATGCATAAAAAAGGTACTACCTGTCCTAAGCCATTTTACAGTAAGTCTGATCCAAAGCATTGTAAAAATAGAAAAAATGAACAATTAGAAGAAGGACCTATTAAGAATGCTATTACGGGAGCTGCACTTTTAGCAGCACTTCTTGGAGCTGGAGTACCTAAAGCACAGGCTCAATCTACAGTAGATAACCTAGCAGCGAAAGGAGAAATAGAAACAGTAGACAAACAGGCACCTACTTTTAAATCTAACGATGCTTTGATAAAGCATATTGTAAAGAATGCCGAAGAGTTTGCTAAAGGAGTAGAATACCAAGTCGTTATCGCCGGAGCAAAACATACTCTTAGGACCTCTTCGTCTAAAAGTATGCAATTAGCAATAAATAAAGCTACAAAACCGGGAGAAAGACCAGTTTATAGAAACGCAGTAAAGGTTCCCGCAGGATACTATGTAGGAATAGCACTATTTTAAAAGAAAATGGGAATAACATTCAGAAATACCAAAGGATCTGCTCTGACGCATACAGAGTTGGACAACAACTTTAGGGAGTATTTTTACTCTGCCTCTGTTGCTGGGCAGACGATCACGTTCTTCAAATCTCAGAGTCTGGATCCCGGAACTCCTTTTACAATCTACTCTGTTTTTGCAGCGACAGGATCCACTTATTCTGCTACGTCAGATATAGACATTACTGGTTCATTAAACGTTCAAGGGGAGGTAAGTGCTACAAGTTTTAACACCCTTATTGTATCATCCTCAATTATCTATAAGAGCGGTTCATCAAAGTTTGGAGACTCGCAAGATGACGTACATGATTTTACAGGATCTCTTCACCTAACGGGATCGTTAAGGGTGACGGGATCTGTAAGCTCGTCTTTGGGATTTTCGGGATCGTTTTTTGGTGATGGCTCCGGGTTGACCGGGACACCCATGGCTGCGGGAGTTATCTCAGGATCTGTTCAGGTTGACCATGATCAGACTACAAACTTCGATGCCAATGAGCATGTAGACCATACTACAGTTTCTATAACAGGTACGGGAGGTGTAACAGGCGGTGGTAGCATTACGACAAATAGAACCTTAACTCTTAATACCGCTGACGCCCAGTTTACGTCCGGTGTCAAATCTAAAATGAATGCGGATAATGTCTTATCCGGTTCAATGGATAATACGGGGCCCTTTCAACCTACCGGGTCTTCTCACAACATTACGAGCGATGTTGAGATTACTGGTTCTTTGATTGTAACGAATGGAGCAACAGGCTCTTTCTCGGGGTCCTTTTTCGGAGATGGATCCGGACTTACCGGAGTTGGAGGAGGAGGAGGTATCTTTGCCCAAACTGGCTCGTCGTATAATACAACAAATGATCTTGAGATTACCGGATCTCTTAATGTATCTGTAACCGGATCATTTGGAAGAGTAAATGCTTCTGTCCTTTCCGGATCTTTTGTTGGTGACGGATCTAATTTAACCGGAGTTGGAGGAGGAGGTATCTTTGCTTCTACCGGATCATTCTACAACACTACTAATAACCTTGAAATAACAGGATCTCTTACTACAACTGGAAACGTTACTGTAGGTGGTACCTTGACAGAGCTTTCTGCCATTAGGTTTAAAACAGATATTCAAGACTATACAGCCGGGTTGAGTGAAGTTTCTCAAGTACGTCCTGTCCGTTATACAAAAAAAGATACCGGTAGACAAGAAATAGGCGTTATCGCTGAAGAGCTAAATCAAATTCTACCAGAATTTGTACTTAGAGATCCAACTGGGGATCCTTACTCGGTGGCCTATCCTCGACTTACAGTCGTACTAGTAGGAGCCGTAAAAGAACTATACCAGATAGTACAAACACAGCAAGAAGAAATAGACAGATTAAAAAATAGTTAATGTGGTTATTTGAAGAAAAGGTTATTGATAGCATAGAGGATATGCCGGAGGATACCTTCGGATTTATTTATGAAATAGAGCATATCCCAACCGGTAGAAAATACCTAGGAAAGAAAGTACTACAGTTTACGCGTAAGCTTCCACCTCTTAAAGGCTATAAACGTAAGCGCACGGTAATCAAAGAATCTGACTGGAAGACATATTACGGATCTCAGGCTGAGATTAAAAAGCTAGTAAAAGAAGGAAAAGAGTCGGATTTTAAAAGAACTATTCTTAAATTCGTACCTACGAAAAAACTCCTAACCTACTACGAGACAAAATATCTATTTATAAACGGAGTCTTGGAAGAAGACAACGAATATATAAACGATAACATTTTAGGCAAGTTCTACAGAAAGGACTTTTTATAGTATGATAAAACTCGTAGAAGTATTACACACAATCCCGGGCATCGATTATCACATTGAGAATAATCTCTCACTACATGATAATGTCTACCGGTACTCATCCGACGCTTTTGTAGAATTATTTGCCGAAGCAAGAAAGCTTGTAAATGAAGGAGCAATTCAACTCTCAGAAGAAGATCTAAATCTTTTAGAAACTACAGATATCGGGGAGTACGGAATCTATGAGGGAGAAAAAGTACCTTTAGATCTACCGATGGTAGATGAAGCCGAATATAAAGGTAGGGACGTTCAACTAAACAAACCTAAGAGAGGCGGACCTAAAAAGTTTTATGTGTACGTAAAGAACGATAAAGGTAACATAGTAAAAGTTAATTTCGGAGACTCAGGTAACCTAACAGTCAAAATTGACGATCCAGCAGCAAGAGCCTCTTTTGCAGCCCGACATCAATGCGATAAGAAAAAAGACAAAACGAAACCGGGTTATTGGTCCTGCAACATTGGACGATACTGGAAATCATTAGGAGGAAGTAGAAACTTTAGTGGATACTGGTAGACCTTATACAGAAGAGGAGAAGGGTATTTATCGCTTTAGAGAATTCGATCAGAATATTTCTGAAGAAGAATTAGTCTGGCATCGGGATGAAGAAGACCGTATAGTAGAAGCTGTAGAACCCACAGATTGGCTTTTTCAGTTCGATAATGAACTACCCCAACCGATTACTTGGATATTTATACCAAAGGGAGTCTATCACCGAGTTATTAAAGGTTCCGGAACGTTAAAAATAAAAATAAAGGATCCGAACGATTGTAAATGTTCCGATTGTAAATGTAATAAATAATGGCAAAAAAGTCCTCAGGTACCGCATTCATTAGTCACCCTCCTAAAAAAAGAAAGGGTATTCACTCTAAAAAAAGAGCTAGCAAGATCAAGAGTTCTAAAAACTACTTAAAGCGCTACCGTGGACAGGGCCGATGAGCCTATGAAGCTTTACCGAATCATATCAGAAATATTACAGTACGACCCTGATTTTGAGGATCAGGTTGATCTGATTAAAGATAAAGGTGGCAAATATATTGGTTCCGGCGATTACGGAGCAGCATATCTTTTAAACGGTAGAATCTATAAGGTTACTACCGACCAGTTAGAGCTAGAACACGCTAAGAAGCTCAAAAGAAAGAAGACTAATAACTTCGCCTACATTTACGATGTTGAGGTATTGAAACCAAACCTCGGAATCATTCAAATGGAAGTTCTAGGAGAATTTAAAGAAGAAGTACCCGACGAGTTTGCAGATGCCGTAGAAAAAGAAGCTGAAAGATTTGGAATAGATCCAGACGAGCTCGACATACGGCCTAGCAATGTCATGGTAAGACAGGATGGTGGTCTACGGCTAGTTGATATTTAGACTATTCTTTCCTATCTTATACCATATTGGGTGATATATGGATTATTCTATACTACTTGGTTATATAGAGAACCTTCTCGGGAAAGGGTCTCCTAGAGCAAGGGACAACTACGCATTCCATTGTCCTTTCTGTAATCATCGAAAGCAAAAGCTTGAGATTAAGATGTCTACAGATGAAAATGGACAGAATCCGTGGGAGTGCTGGGTATGTAATACTCGTGGGCGAACTATTCGTTCCCTTCTAAGACAGCTAAAAGTACCTAGAGATACAGCTGTAGAGATTCTTCGACATGTAAGAAAAGGTGAAAAGGTATATTATGAAGAGAATTACGTAGTAAAGCTTCCGGATGAGTTTCAACCCCTCTTCTCTGCCTCCCATCAGAGCGTTATAGCAAACAAGCTTAGAAAGTACCTTTATAGAAGAGGGCTATCCGAGGTTGATTTTATTCGATATAATATAGGCTATTGTACAGAAGGAGAGTATCAAGGCCGTCTTATTATACCGTCTTATGATGAGAATAATCAACTCAATTATTTTGTAGGACGTACGTACGAGAATTCCTTTATCAAGTATAAGAATCCTCCTGCTTCAAGGGATGTGATAATATTTGAAAATACTATCAACTGGAATAAGCCTATTGTACTGGTAGAGGGAACCTTTGACGCCATGGCCGTTCGTAGAAATGCTATTCCTATTCTAGGCAAGAACATTGCACCAAAATTACTCAAAAAAATAGTATCTTCAAATGTAGAAGACATTTATATCGCTCTAGATAAAGACGCACTTAAAAGAGCAATATCTTTTAGCGAAAAATTCCTAAATATGGGAAAGAAGGTTTACCTGGTAGAGCTAGACGATAAAGACCCTAGTGAGATGGGTTTTGAAGCCTTCACCAAACACATACAAAATGCTCAAGAGCTAGAACTATCAGGGCTCATGAGATACAAATTCGAACTATTATGATTTCTAAAGGAACCAACATCCTGCAGGAGAACTCTAAAAAGAGATTAAACTTTAATCCTGATCTTCAGCAGATAAACTTCCTTGATCGCCGCGTATACAAACGAGGTGAAGACCTCTACTACCCTTCGGTTACTACTATTCTACAGTATATGCCGAAGAATAAGTTTTTTGAAACTTGGCTTAAAGATGTAGGTCATAACGCAGACCACATTATGAGAAGAGCCGGTAAAGAGGGCACTCAGGTTCACGAAGCTGTAGAGAAACTTTTAGAGGGAGAAGAAGTTTCCTGGATGGATGATTTCGGGAATGCAAAATATAACGAGCTTGTATGGAGCATGGTGATGAAGTTTGTAGAATGCTGGAAGACTTTAAACTCCGAGCTCATCGCCACCGAAGAATTTACATTCTCAGATGAACATAGATATGCTGGTACAGCCGATATTATTTGTAAAATAGAAGATGAGGTTTGGCTTTTAGATGTTAAAACTTCTAACTCTATTCATAAATCTTACGATCTACAGCTTGCAGCATATGCTAAAGCATGGGAAGAACAGACTGGTCAAAAGATCGATAAAACAGGTATTATTTGGTTAAAATCTTCTAAACGAGGACCGTCTAAGAGACCTGGGGTATATCAAGGAAAAGGATGGGAATTAAAAATCGTCGAAGACATAGATGAGAACTTTGAACTCTTCAAACTTATCTATAAATTATATGCATTAGAGAACCCAACAACCGAACCTATTTATAAAGAGTACCCTACAACTTTACGGCTCTAGACATGAAAAACTTACTGTTAATACTTCTTATGCTTACCCTTTCTGGATGCTATACCGTAATTCACCCAGATTCTAGGTTTGCAGTAAGAGGTTTTAACGGTTATGCTGAACCTCGGGTGGAAGTTCATTATAATTGGAACTCCTACTACCCTACCGTTCACTTTACTCCCTACTTCTACTACCCAGTTCGTAACAGAATAATTTATACGAACTACTACGATTTTTTAGGATATTACGACTATTACTATTCTAGGCCTTCGGTTACAGTGAATCGTAGCAAACCTAATAAACCTGTTAGGAGTAGAAACGAAATTCAAGGTAGACGCTCAAGAGGGACCGAGACTAGATCTGCTAATACTAGAACTCGAACAACAATACCAACGAGAACTACTACAGATAAAAAAAGAACGGAAACTAGAAGCACTAGAAGTACAACGAGAACCGAAAGACCTAGAAGTACAACGAGAACCGAAAGACCTAGAACAGAAACTAGAAGTACAACGAGAACCGAAAGACCTAGAACAGAAACTAGAAGTACAACGAGAACCGAAAGACCTAGAACAGAAACTAGAACATCTAAAAGAACTCCTAGACGTAAGAATAATGAAACTAACTAGTATTATATTAGAGCAAGACGGACGTCCCAAAGTACTTGTTATGGGCGGCGGAGGCGGAGCCGGGAAAAGCTATGTACTAGATCAAATTAAGATCCCCTCAGGGGTAGAAATTTTTAACCCGGACAAATATGTCGAAGCGGACAATATGCACCTTTCTACCGCCTCCAGACTAGTAGACTCAGAGGTGGAAAAAGCTAAAGAACAGAGAAGAAACTTTGTATGGGATACCACAGCTGCCAACAAACAGAAAGTTTTAGATCTGATGGAAGCCGGGTACGATGTTATGATGGTGATGGTGTATACTCACCCGATCATCTCATTCATCTCAAACTTTCAGAGAGATCGTAAAATTCCAAAAGCAGGAGTTGTTTCAACTTGGGCTAACGTCTATAGTTTGGTAGATGATTATGAAAGACTTCTAGGCGATAACTTTAAACTGTTTGTAAATCTTAGAGGAGATAAATACAAAAAAGATATCGAAGAGTTTAACAAGGCTGCTAAAAAAGGTGGTAGAGGTATCTACGATTACCTAAACGATATGATGTCGAAAGATCCCGAAGCATATGCAAGTACCTTTAGAACACCTTACGATATCGAAGACCCAGAAGCCTTAAAAGCTTATGAAGAAGAAACTAAGGGTATAGATTTCGATAGAGATGATGAATCGCTAGTTAAGCAGCTCAAAAAGTATTTCATGACAACCTACGATAAAAAAGGAGTAGGACCTGGAGTACAGAGAATGACTAAAAAAGTTAGCTCCATACTCACCCAAAGAGATAAAGAAGCCGATCGATACATGGGCAATCTAGATAAGATTGCTGATATGATAAACAGCCCTAAATTCCAGGATCTTATCGATACAGATTCTATCGGAGAAATCAAAGCTAAAGTAAACCAATTCTTCAAATGAGCGGTATAGCCCTTCTACCCGGAGGATTTAAACCTCCTACGTTAGGACATTTTAGTTTAGCTAAAGACTTAGCTACTAACTCCTTTGACTTAGCAAAGGTGGATGGACAGAGATTGGATGTTGCCGAGAAACCAGAAGACATCAAAGTAGATAAAGTTCTGGTTCTCATCGGAGCTAAAGAAAGAAACGGTATCACGTCCAAGGAAAGTAAACGCATTTGGGACATTTATAAGAGACATCTTCCTAGCAATGTAGAGATTGTTGAGACCGGTACCAATCCTATGAACTACTCTAAGGATTCGGTAGTAAAAAAGAACCCGGATACGCAATACTATGCAATTGTTGGTCTTAGATCATCTGAAGATCTTCCTGATTTAGGAAGGTCTACTACATACAGAAACTATCCGAACGTTAAAGTTCTTCCGG
>Ga0222715_10003431_pt1 | contig 14125 bp, 7 predicted proteins | sample C33_9DmetaG_FD_165056 | JGI IMG/M metagenome (GOLD analysis project Ga0222715, IMG submission 165056) | Estuarine water microbial communities from San Francisco Bay, California, United States - C33_9D | ecosystem: Environmental > Aquatic > Marine > Unclassified | place: USA: California...
AATTATAGTAGGAAAAGCCAACGCAAATAATGATACAAATAGATTATATACTTTTTATAATGATGCTCAAGGAAATGCAGAGCAATATATATATAATACAAGTAATGTTGCTACTATAAAACTAGATTCCGCAGGTGATACTTACTTTAACGGCGGCAACGTTGGTATAGGAGATACTACCCCATCTTATAAACTAGATGTCGCTGGTGATATTAGAGCAACAGGAGACCTTAGAGCTGATGATGATGTATTTATTGCTGGTGATGTCTTAAGGTTTACAAACGATGCAGCGTCTGCTTATATTCAATCAGCGGATGCTTTAATTCTTGAAGCTGATTATGATGCTGATGATACAGGCGGTAAGCCTATCACCTTTAAAACTGCTGGCACAACAAAGATGACGATTGCTGGTGGAGGCGATGTCACAATCAACAACGGCTTAATAGTATCAGGTGACCTTACAGTCAATGGTACAACGTCAACAATCAACAGTACGACAGTTCAGGTTGATGATAAGAATATCGAGTTAGGAACTGTTGCAACACCGACTGATACGACTGCTGACGGTGGTGGTATCACACTTAAAGGTACTACAGATAAGACGATCAACTGGCTTAATTCTACTGGCGCTTGGACATTCAGTGAGAAGGTTTCGGTTACTGCTGATGAAAGTGTGTTTGGTGGTAGCGGAGGCATCCCTCTTTATGTAAGAAGCACTGGAACAGTTTCCTATGTACAAATACAAAATAGTTCGACGGGTGGTAGTGGTACTAACGATGGTCTTACGGTAGGGTGTAATGGTACTGCTGGCTATCTTTGGTTGCGTGAGGCTGCTAATTTAAATATAGGCACAAATGACACTACAGCTATAACAATAAGTTCTAGTCAAAATACAACCTTTGCAGGTAATATTCATTTAGATGATGATTCATCACAATTACAATTTGGTGACGATAATGATATGCAAATATATCATAATGGCGCTAATGGTGAAATAAACAATTCAACTGGTGGCTTTACAATTGATAGTGCTGCTGATATAACTTTAGATAGTGCTGCTGATATAACTTTAGATGCGGGTGGCCAAGATATTATATTGAGTGATGATGGAACTATATTTGGCACTTTAAGTAATTCAAGTGGCCTCCAAATTAGGTCGAGGGTAAACAACGCTGATATGTATTTAAGAGGTGTTGATGGCGGCACAGAATTCACAGCGCTTAGATTGGATATGTCAGCGGGTGGCGTAGCAACCTTTTCAAGTAATGTTATTGTAAATGGAGGTCAAATATTGACCCCTTCTGGAACGAATCTCGCATTAAACCCCAACACGGGGATAGTCTCTGTTGGAGGAGTTATACAATGCTCAGGAACAGGAGCATCAACTTTTGCAGGTGATTTAAGCGCAGATAATATTACATCAACTTCAAACGGAGGTTCTGCTAGTGTATATATAAATTCAACAAGACCAACATTAGGTTTTACAGATTCAAATTCTTTTACAGATACAAATGATATTTATATAGTTAGGGCTGGTGTTAATGACCTAAAGTTCCAATGGTATGACGATACTGCTTCCTCGACAACAGACACTTTCAGTATTGACAACTCTGGTAACGCAACTTTTGCAGGTTCTGTAACACTTGCTGGGCCTTCTAATGAGATAATTAAATCTAATGGTTCAATAAGATTAAATATTGACTCTAACGCTGACCAATCAGATAGAATATTTATAGTATCTACAGGTGCTAACTCTGAGTTGTTTAGAGTAGATGAAAGCGGTCATGGAACCTTTGCAAATTCAGTTACTGCTACTAGTTTAGATATAAACGGTGCTGCTACTTTTGATACTAACGTTAACAGTGGTGGTTTTAATACTCAAACAAACTCTAACGCAGGAAGTGCCGCTTATGTTTCTAGAAAATGGGTTAATGATACAGGTTATGCAGAAATATGGAGGAATAGCTCGACTAGAACGCAAACAGGTCAGGCAGCTCAATCATTTAATATATTCAATACTCAAGACACAAACTTGTGGTCAGGTGGTGCTAGAGCATTACATTTAGACACTTCTCAAAACGCAACCTTTGCAGGTAATATAACTGCAACAAACTTAACTCTATCGAGTTTAAATGCTCAGAATTCAGAAGCTACTGTTCTGGTAATTAATGGCAGCTCTGTTGTTGGTACTAGGGAGCTTGGTGCTAATGCTTTCAATAGCACAACAATCCCTTCTGCTTACAGCCACCATACGCAATCAGCTATTAGTGTTTCGGAAGACTTAACTGGAGCTGATGTTATAGATGCGATTGATATTACAGTTAACACTGAAGGACATGTTACTGCAGCTAGTGCAACGTCCCGAACATTAACACTTGGAGATCTTGGTTACACTGGAGCTACTAATGCTAACAATTACTCCTTACCAGAAGCGACTGCGACTGTAAGAGGTGGTATAGAACTGTTTAGCAACACTGATCAAAGTGTAGCTGCTAATTCTGTCTCTTCTACATCAGGACGTACATATGGTATTCAGTTAAACTCAGCTGGACAAGCAGTGGTTAACGTACCTTGGTCTGATAATAATACAGTTTATACTCACCCGACACATGCTGGCGATGATATTGATATTGATACTGGTGCACTTACGGGTGCAACGGTCATTTCTGATCTTGATTTCAATATCACAACTAATACATCGGGTCATGTTACTGATGCTAATGGCACAGTTGCTACAAGGACATTAACTGCGGCGAATCTTGGCATCTCTGCACCTAACGCACCAGCAAGCGCATCAGCAGCGATTGTCGGGAATACAGTAGAGGTTACATTTGCAGAATCTACTACTTCAAACATTGATTCTTATCTCATTTATAGTTCAATTGATGGTAGTGATTATGGTCTGATATCGATTGTACCACCTGCTGACTTTGCTGCTTCGATGAGCATTATTGATAATGCATTTGATGAAACAGGCACACAAGCATATCGCGTATATGCAATGAAATATGGTATTCTATCAAGTGCTGCTACAGATAGTGTCTCTTACTCAGTTTCTTCCGCTGAACCTACAACAATGAGTGTAGTAAACCTTAACAACGCTTATTATGTACAATGGAATCCACCAAGTTCTAATGCCAGATTTGTCACAGCATATAATGTTTATAAACACGAGCATGCAACACAAGGCAGCTTAAGTAGGGGTTCAGCATCTTTAATTTATTCTGGAATGAACACAAACTATATGTATCAGATTAGCGGGACTAATAATAGCAACTTTCACCAGTTTTGGGTAGAAACAACAATAGCATAAGATGGGAGAAGATTTAGAACATTGGAAGTGGGTCTTATCACAGAGAAAGGAAGATCTTTCTTTGGAAACTATCAGGGCAGAAGATGATGAACTTTTGAAAATCTTAAAAGCTGATATAGCGGAAGCGGAGAACAAGATAGAGGAATTAAGCAATGAGTAATCTAAGAGGTAGTGAATTAGCTAGGAATAAAATACTGTCCATAACAGGGGCTGTGATGACCGATGCTAGTAATAACAGCAACTATGGGATATATCCTGTTTTTAAAGGCGGGGTATCTAATGCTACAGTGAGGAGTAGCAGCGGGGATTACGATGGAGGAGATAGAGTTATTGGATTCCCTAACGGCTATGAGGTTGATGGGGATCTTCTATTCACCGTTGGTTGGGGCGATGGGTTTGCAGTAAGACGTTTAAATAATGACGGAACTCTGAGTAAAATATTTCAAGACTCTAACTTTTTATGGCGCGATACAGGAAACACATACAATCACATTCAAAGTGTTGCGATTGATACCACGAATAAGCTGGGCGTAGCGATGACTTATAATGTGGATGGTTATACTACCTTTGATTATAGTGGGTGTGTAAATGGGGGGACTACTTTTGTAAAAGATTCTCGCCCCACACATAGTGACCCCGATATGTTTATTGGGTCACAGGACACAAGTAACGGTTACATTAGAAGGTCGGGGCTATACTATCAGTCAGGAATGGTAGCGGCGGGTGAGTGGATTTATGTGGGTGAGTATAGCGCCACTCACTATAGGAGAGCGTGTAGGCGAAATTTAAACACTGGGGTTGAAGAAATAATTGGGAACAGTTCTGGAACTGGGGATCTATCTAGTGGGAGTGCTACGATTGATCGTAACGGTTACAGGTACACACTGCACTATGATGAAGTAAACGATAGGGTGTTTTATTTTTCATACTATAATGGTAATTTTATTATGGTGTTAGACGCCAGCACATCTTCACCCGAACTAGTTTGGTGTGACATAGCGGATACTGGTAACGGAGACGATGGTTATGATATGGGGTTGTTTATTCCAGATCCCGTCAATGCGCCCAATAGAATGTGGACTAGCGGCTCCAATAGGTTTTTAGACATTGACATTACGCCCTGTCTTAGCGGTTCTGCCCCCACTATACATAATAGAGTATTTCCATCAGACTGGCTCACCTACGATTCTTTATGGAGATTAGGTAATAAATATCAAAAGACATCGGGGACACCAATGGATAAGTCCCCATCTTATCTTGGCTTTATATCTTTAAGTCCAGATAGAGACAGACTTAAAAACGGTGGGTGGTTAGATACGGACAATCTTGCTATGGTTGGAATGGAATACACCACTGACTACACAGAAGATACTTCAACAGGAGGTAGAGGAAGGAGTTTTAATCACGGTTATAGTAGCCCAATGGTTCTTATGGAATCAGCAAATGGGACTAAGCACTGGGTAAAAATGGGCTATGGAGGTAGTGACGGTCACTTGTTTATGACTTGGCCTGAGAATTCATACCCAAATCAGCTTATTGGAAACTGGGAGATTCAATTTGGTACATTCACTCTTGATAACAGTGCTAATATTGATCAAGTAAACGTTCCAAATTTAGACGGTTTTTACACTCAAGGAGGAACATCTGTAAGCACTTACGTTTCAAATAACAATGGTTCTTCGTGGGAGACTTACGATATGGAGTCAGAGACATCCCACGCATTTGCTACAACAGGGACACAATTAAGGGTTAAATTTTCTGCATCAGGCCATCCAAACAAAGCACCTTTTTACAGCGGTAGAAATGCGGGACCACTAAAAGTTTTCTACGGATCACTCCACGCAGCAGCGAAAGACTCAAACATTAAATTTAAGATAAATAGAAAAAGGTTAAGACACTAATATCATGGCAACAGTAACTTCATCAAAAAGACAACTAACACACACCTCTAATACTTATGAAAGTAATGGAGACGTTACTATAGGAGGCAACCTGAATATCAATGGTACTACTACGACTATTGACACAGCTAACCTATTAGTTGAGGATAAGAATATAATCATTGGTGATGTATCATCTCCTAGTGATAGCACGGCAGATGGTGGTGGTATTACCTTGAAAGGGACTACAGATAAAACTTTAATTTGGGTTGATTCAACCGATGCTTGGACGTTTAACCAAAATGTTAATGCGAGTGGTTATATTCACACTGATTCAAATTTAAGTGCTACTGGAAATCTCGAAACAAATGGCACTTTTACTCTTCACACAATTTCAGCACAAAATAGCGAAAATACTGCTTTAGTTATTAATGGTAGTGGTGTTGTTGGTACTAGGGAATTAGGATCTAATGCGTTTAATAGCACTTCATTTTTAACTAGTTACACTGAAACAGATACACTAGCTACTGTAACAGGTAGAGGAGCAACTACATCACAAGCTATTACTATTAGTAATCAGCTTAGCCTTAATAATGGTGTGGGTAACGGATCTGGTCCATGTCTTACAGTTGGTGGTTCGGGAGATATACAGGCTACGACTGGCGGATCTCTATTCTTTGGAGCTTACAACTATGGTGCTTCCACATACATTAGAGGACACGATAGTTCAACAGGGTTACAATTCTTTTCTAATGGTTCAAATGTGATGAATATTACTTCATCTACTGTGAATGCGACCTCGCTTAATATGTCAGGTAATATCGCAATGGGTGATAATGATGTCACAGGGATAGATGAATTAGTCTATACTTCTGGAAATAGACTCAAAGATGATGGTAGTTATATACAATTAAAATATGCAAATACTACTAGTGGTGGATTGCAAGTTAGAGACGGGGATAATGCTGTTCAAGGATACTTATACGCAGACGGTGCTTCTACACCAAACTTTGGTTTATTAGATGGGACAGGTTCTTGGGCCGTTAAATGCAGGTCAAATGAGTATGTTCAGTTGCTTTACGATAATGCTGCTAAACTGCAAACAGCAAGTACTGGTGTAACAGTCACTGGTGTAATATCAGCTACTGGCGGTAACTCAACTAACTGGAACACAGCACATGGTTGGGGTGATCACTCTGGCGCTGGATACTTAACGTCATCCTCTACTCAAAGTAAATACTTGAGGAGTGATGCTAGCGATAGTTTTTCGGGTAAATTAACAGGAACAGCTACTAACGAAAACTTAGAGGTAGGTGGCATTAGAGGTACTGCAAAAGGTAGTCAGACTGGCGACTACATTCATTTATATGAAAGAGTGCATATTGGTGGTCCAAGTGGTTGGGGTCACTCCACACATGGTGCACCAAGTAATGGATTAAGTGTTTGGGGTGCTATAGATTTAGGAATGGGTGGATCTGGAGCCTTACAGGTAGATGGGACTACAGTCCTTACAAATGCTAGGGTGCTTCAAAATGTAACTGCTGCTGCAGGGATCATTACTTCAGGAACTTTTGCGGATGCACGTATTCCAAGTCTTGCCGCTTCTAAGATAACTAGTGGCAATTTAGATAATGCAAGAATGCCAACACACGTTGACATTGGAGGTAAATTAGATATTGGGGTAAGCACAAATTATGGGACGACAACAAATGCAGATAAATTATGGATCGCTTCGTTTAATACAGGTCAATCAGATGTTCCTGGGTCTTATTATGATATTATTAATTTGAGTTCGAATTCAGCTCATGGTATACAGATAGCTTCTAATTTCGGTGCTTCTTCTGGTGCTATCTACATGAGGACTAGGTCAGATAATGCTGCTGCCCCAGCTGGTTCAGGGTTACAAGCATGGAATAAGATATGGCATCACAATAATGATGGAACTGGTTCTGGTTTAGATGCTGATTTGCTTGATGCTCAAGAAGGATCTTATTATCGAAATGCAACCAACTTAAATGCTGGTACTGTAGCTGCGGATAGACTGTCTACTGCCTCAACACAGCCACCGAATGATAATTCAACAAAGATCGCTACTACAGCTTATGTGCAAACAGAGCTTACTGATTTAATTGGTGCCGCACCAGCAGCATTAGATACACTTAGCGAATTGGCAGATGCAATTAACGATGATTCAACATTCTCAAGTACGGTTACTACTGCTTTAGGAAATAGGTTAAGAGTTGATACAGCTTCACAGGGTTTAAACTCGACTCAAAAATCAAATGCTCGCACTAACTTAGGGTTGGGGACTGCTGCGACTTCAGCCTCTACAGCCTTCGCCCCAGCTGCTGGTTCAACAAGTATCGTATCTTTGGGGACTGTAGTTGCAGGGGATTGGAATGCAGGAGTTATTTCTTCTACTTACCTTGATGCAGATACAGCACATTTATCTGGAACTCAGACATTTAGTGGGGCTAAAACCTTCTCTAGTACTGGCAACACATTTAATGGCCATCATTATTTCTCCGCTTACAACTCTGCAGGCAATCACTACCCACATTATATGCATGGGTCAACTGGCGGGGCAAAGGTAAATGTAAGAGTTTATAATACTGGGGGAGGTTCAGCTGATGTTCTTTATTTTGCTGCTGGGGATAACAACATGACTTGGCGGGGTAATAAGATATGGAACGCAGGTAACGATGGCGCTGGTACTGGATTAGATGCTGATTTACTTGACGGCAATCATGCTTCAGCCTTTATGGGTTCTAGCGGTATGGCAGCTAACACTGATGTTTACATGAACTTCCGTGTACTTCGTAATTCAAACAGCTCTTCGGCAAATGACGGAATGTACATTGGTTATGGTAATAGTAATAGTGGGCAAACACGTATCTTTGGCGGTGGTAGCACTGGTGTTCATCTAGCTATTAACGCTACTAACATGGCGTTTAATAACAACGCCGTATGGCATGCAGGTAACGATGGATCTGGCTCTGGTTTAGATGCAGACAAACTTGATGGAGTTGATGGTGTTGTATTAGCTCAGAGTCTAAGAGCTGGTCTTAATGTTACTGGAGGTGGAACTATTACGGTTGATGCATCTTATTATATTAAAAATAGTTCTAGGTTTATTGTAATTTCAGCTGGTAGAGGAAGTAACTTTGCTACTGATGGTTATTTTGATATTGATATTCCTACGTCTGGAACAATTACTGGTGTAGGAGGAGCTTCAAATAAAACAGCTACTAGTAATGGAATTCCACTAGCTTCATGGGAAGCTCTTTATTATATCTTACCACTTGGATCAGCAGCCACATCTCAAGCTGCTAATTTCAAAGTTGTAAGGTACACGAGTGGTTTTGATATTCCTTATAACTGGGTATTATTAGCTGTTAGAAATTCAGACGGGACTAATCAAGTAAGTATATTAGGCGGAAAATACATATTAGGCGCTGGACAGAGTATTAATACACAATCTTATAATAGTAGAAGGATTGAATTCGCAGATAAACTGACAACTGCTCGTACAATTGCTGGAACGAGTTTTAACGGATCTGCAAACATTGATATTAGTTATAATAATTTAACTAATAAACCAACTATTCCATCACTCTCAGGATATGCAACACAATCATATGTAGGAACACAAATATCTAATCTTATTGATTCATCTCCTGCCGCGCTCAACACACTTAATGAATTGGCCGCAGCATTAGGAGACGATGCGAACTTCTCCACTACTATTACGGATAGTATTGCGACCAAAGCCCCGCTAGCTTCCCCCACATTTACAGGAGCCGTAACTTTATCAGGCAGCATACAGAATAATAATCAAGCTACATCTATTGATTTAAAAGATCACAGTAACTATACTTGGTTTAGAAACGCTGCAAATAGATGGGTCTTCCAAGGAGGAGCTGATGGGGATGACTGGACACAGCACTTCGCTTTAAAGCTAGAAACAGTTGGCACTGGTTACAATGATAAGTATGCAGAACTTGGGCAGCAGCAAAACAATGGGTCAAACGGTGGGAGATACAAAGGGGTAAGGATAGTAAAATCTACTGGTTCCAGTAGCGTAGTAGATGGAGAGTTAAAGGCTGGAGACGGTGTGTTTTCTGGTAGTGTAACTGGATCTAACTTAAACATTTCTAACTGGAACACAGCTCACGGCTGGGGCAATCACGCTTCTGCTGGTTATGTAACCTCAAGTGGTAACACGATTATCGGAACAGACTCTGACATCGATACGTCTGGGGCTACTGTTATAGATCAGTTGAATATGACAGATGGTGTGATCCAATCACACAGCACACGAACACTGACACTCGCTAATCTCGGTTATACTGGAGCAACTAACGCTAACAACTATTCTTTGCCAGAAGCTACTGCGACTGCAAGAGGTGGTATTGAATTGTTTAGTAACACTGATCAAAGCGTTGCGGCTAATTCGGTCTCCGCGACATCAGGGAGAACTTACGGAATACAACTCAACTCAGCTGGACAAGCAGTTGTTAACGTACCTTGGTCAGATACTAATACGGATACAAATACAACTTATTCGGCTGGCAACGGTATTAGCTTAAGTAGCACGACTTTTAGTGTAGCAGCTGGTGGAGGTCTCACTCAAACCTCTACTGGGTTATCTCACTCAGATACTTCGTCACAAGCTTCTGTAAACAATAGTAGTGGTACGGTAATCCAAGATATTACTCTTGATACTTATGGGCATATTACCGCAATTAGTAGTGCTAACCTAGATGGTCGCTACTATACAGAGACTGAGACTAACAGCTTCTTAAACCTTAAGGCGAACCTAAATGGAGCAACCTTTACTGGTGATCTTACCGTTAGTAAAACAAGCCCACTAATACGTATATATGATAGCAACACAGGTTCGGGATCTTATCCCGCTCTTGAGTTCGATACAGCTAATAATCAGGGGGTTGCCATAGAGTTCAACGAGTTTGATGGTGAATTACCTGCTGGTGGTTATGGACTCATTATTAAAGAAAGCAGTACAAATGCTCAGTTCCCTACTACGGGAACTCTAAGTCTAAGTGTTTTAGGAGAAATTTATGCTGGTTCTACTTCTATAGGTAGTGTGAATAGAGTATTCCATGACGGATATCATCCAAATGCAGATACACTTACTACCGCGAGAACGATTAATGGTGTTTCATTTAATGGCTCTTCTAACATCACAGTAGCCGATAGTACGAAGCTACCATTATCTGGTGGAACAGTGACTGGTAATGTAACATTTAACAGCAATATAAATGTAGGTGAGAGAGTAACCCACAACGGTGATTCCAACACTTGGATGGGAATGACGACTGACCAGATTAACTTCTATGCAGGTAATGTTAAGATGTTGACTCTTCAAGAAGGAACACACGATCAAATTGTTATTAATGAGAACGGAGGAGATGTTAATTTCAGAATTGAATCGGACCTTGAGTCTAATGCATTTTATATTGACGGAGCAGGAAACGGTTCGGTCGGTATATTAACAACTACCCCTACTGCTACTCTTGATGTCGATGGGACAATAGAACATAAAGTTTATACTGTATCAACATTACCATCTGCTTCTCCAGCAGGTAAAAGAGCATTCGTTAGCGATGCTTACTATGATCTTGCTTCCTCTCACGGGTCCACCTTTCCTGGGGGTGGAAGCTATACCATACCTTGCTACTCCGATGGATCTAATTGGAGAGCAGGTTGATATTTTTTTCAAAACAAACTATAATATATCATGCCAATTATAAAAGATACCCCACTGGTAATACCAGCAAAGTCAGAAAAGACGCTTCCACATACGTGGATTTCTCAAATGACTATTGACGCGAAGAACACTTCCAAAGGATATTTATTCATCCAATTAGTTCCTTATGATACAGATACAGATGAAGATCCAGATAGGACTTTAGCGAAAGGAATGCAATTAAAATTGTGGGATGTAATTAATAATGTACCAGAGGCTGCTACTGCTATGGAAGCAATCTTTGATGCTGTTCCAGCTATTGAAGCTTACTATGATGCCAAACAGGCTGAATAAAAAACCATTTAAATCATGTTTGAGAATAGAAATTACTTAATTTTCAATATGTCGGAAGTCGATTCGGTTGACTTTACTAACGTATTGGAAACCTCAACGGAAACGCTACGTTTATCAGTAGATGAAACCAAATCGTTTGTTAAATGGGAAGGTGAAACACCATCTTTTGTTTCTGATTTGACAGATACTGAAGGGCCATACTCTCACAGTCAGATCCTTGAGGTTCTTTCTGAAGAAGCGTGGACTCCTACAGGTCAAATGGAAGAATAGATTATGGCATTATCCCACTCACCAAAAATAGTTACTGATGGTTTAGTTCTCTGCTTAGATGCGGGGGATGGCAAGTCGTATGGAGGTAGTGGTACTACTTGGACGGATAGAAGTGGAGAAGGTAATAATGGTACTTTAACTAACGATTCTACTTTTGATTCTGATATTGGAGGTAATATAGCTTTCGATGGTACGGATGATAAAGCATATTGTGGTTCTGTTACTCCAAACACTGGGGATTTTACTATTGAGTTTCTTTTTCAATTAACTGGTTCAGGAGGAAGAGGGGGTGTTTTTGAGAGAAAAGCGGGAAGTCCATATAATGGATTTTCATTTGGTCAAGGTGGTTCGAATAATTGGGCGTTCGCTGTATCAGGGACTTCTGACTTTAATAATAGAATCCAAGCTGCTTGGACATATCCGACTTCAAATGTTTGGTATCATGATGTTGCGGTGTATTCTGGGGGAAACACTGTAAAAATATATAGAAATGGTGTTTATGTAGATAGTGATACTGGTTCAAGTCAGGGTGTTCTATCTACGCAGGGGACAAGAACAGATTTATTGATAGCTAATAGAGATAATCAGTCTGGAGCTTTACCTTGCAAAGTAGCATTCGTACGAGCTTACAGTAAATCTTTAACAGCTTCAGAAGTCCTCCAAAACTATAACGCCACAAAAGGTAGATTCTCATAATTATGGCTACATCATATTCACCAAAAATAGTTACTGATGGATTAGTCCTCTGCTTAGATGCAGCGGATAAAAAGAGTTTATTGGCTCCTCCTACTACTAATTTAGCTAATAATTCAAATAGCACGATTAACTGGACAACAAGCAGCTTAGTGGGAACCAGAACTCAGTCCACAGTGAATGCTGATGATTACCATTATAGATTTGTTTTGGACAAAGGCTCTAATAATAATATCCAATTTAGGTTTGCATTTGATCATACGAATTTGACGAATGGAGAAACTTATATAATGAGCTATAAGTACAAAATAACATCTGGGTCAGGTATTTTTTATGTTACAGATTTTTGTGACGTAGGTGTCACAAGGGTGACCAAGGATATTGGTGATGGTTGGTATTATGAAACAGCTTATGCGTCAAGATCGTCTTATACTGAAACTTATGATTTCTTTGATGTTCGCGCTTCAGATGATATGACGGTGGACATTAAAGAGATTCAAGTCGAACATACCAGCGCATCTTCCCCACTAGCTACACCATTTGTTTCTTACCAAAGACAGTGGAAAGATCGTGCGGGTAGTAATAATGGCACCCTTGTGAATATGAATGATCAATCTAATTTCTCTTCTGAGGGTAGGGGGTCTTTAATTTTTGATGGGTCTAGCGACTCTGTAAGTCATGCTCATAATTCTAATTTCGATATGGATGTAAGTAGTTCGATTGAAGTGCTGTTCAAATGTAATTCTGCTCTTACTAATAGTAGTAATGCTCGTCAAACTATTTGGAGTAATTCCACTTCTATATCTTTTGGATTAGAAATAGGAGCCTTTAGTGGGTGCAGTATTAACAGCACCACTGGTTATAGATTTTTAATGCATAGGCAGGGTAACTGTTTTTCAGCAGTTTCAGAAGCGAACGCTTGGGTGCAATCAGAAACATGTCATTTTGTATACACGAGAGGAGCATCTAGAGAAGATAAGATGTATGTTAATGGTTTAGAAATCACACCGCAACAAACAAATGATTACGCATATGCTGGAGGTTCTAATACATGTATTTTAGGTTCAAGGCAGAGTACTGGTGGTGGTCAAAAATTGAACGGTAAAATTTATAATTTAAAATTATACACTAAAACATTAACTACCGCAGAAGTAGCTCAAAACTACAACGCAACGAAAGGAAGATTCGGACTATGAGCGCACATGCAAACCCAGATATTATTGATGATGGATTAGTATTTTTGTATGATACTGATGATGGTAAATCTTTCAAAGGCGAGCCTACTACTAATATTGTACCAACGCCTGAGGCTAATTCTAGATTCACGACTTCAAATAATTGGCAAACTTACAATACTAATCAGTATAATAGTAATACATATTTTTCAATAGGTACAATTAGTTCTATTTCTAATAATATTGTAACCCTTGGTAGTGTAGGTAGAAATATTAGAAGCTTTGACGTACTAAAACCTGAAACAACAGGTGGAGGTGTTATTGCAGGTGCAAGTTATGTAATCAAGAAAATATCAAGTACAACTTTCTCGCTGCATGAATATAATAATTCACAAAACGGGTCTCAAGGATATATTAACCCAGATACTGGGTTTTTTAAAGTGCATGATGCGTATGCAAATGACACAAGAATATCTATAAATGCTACAGACTTCCCTACTAGCTGGTGGGGCGGTCCTCATTTACCAAACTCAGGTTTAATTAAAGAAATCGTTGAAGGCGGTGGTAGAGTAAGTGGGACTAATGCAATGCGCTTACATGTGTATAGAGAGGATAATGTTGCAGATGGTATGGCGTATGGTGTTTATTGTCCAGTAACTGCTGGCGATTCAATTACAGTTAGTGTGTACTTAAAAAGAGCAGATGGAAGAGGTAACGGAAAAAGCATAGG